>Ga0206918_1055_pt1 | contig 28360 bp, 21 predicted proteins | sample Alteio_BWOrgHeat_69_FD_152950 | JGI IMG/M metagenome (GOLD analysis project Ga0206918, IMG submission 152950) | Enriched cells from forest soil in Barre Woods Harvard Forest LTER site, Petersham, Massachusetts, United States -... | ecosystem: Environmental > Terrestrial > Soil > Temperate forest >... | reverse complement strand
CGAGGCATTCGCGGATCTCCACAAAGGGACCGTCGGTGATGACACCGCCCGGTTTGAGGACTTTGCCCTCCATGGCCAGGCGCTGACCGCCGTTTGACATCCGGCCCTGGGCGGCAATGCCACCGGCCCAATCCTGCCATTTTTTGGCGATGGCCTTAAACTCCTCCGGGGGGATGTTGCTGGGATCGTTTTCCGCCGTGCGGGGAAACCGGAACAAGAACGTAAACTCTTTCATGGTATTCTTTTTACATTAATATGGATCGGGTTGCAGGAGATTGGACAGAGCGGGTAAAAATATTTTTTTTCTCTTGTCCAATTGTGGTCCTTTGGCTTGTAATAGGGGTGTAAATGATCAAATAACACCTAAAATGTACAATTATGGACGAATTTATGTTGATTATGAGACATCCGGACGGGTCAAAGATAGCCTCCCCGGAGCAGATGCAGATCTGGATGAAGCAGACCATGGACTGGATCGGGGGAATTGCGGCACAAAACAAATATGTCGGCGGTCAGGGGCTGTTATTCGATGACGCCCGGGTGATCACCAGGCACAATGTGGTCACCAACGGGCCGTTTGGGGATGTCGCGGAAACGATCGGCGGCTATACGGTCGTCAGGGCCGAGTCGATCGAAGAGGCGGTAGAGTTTGCCAAAGGCTGCCCGGTGCTGCAAGGAGAGGCCTGCAGTATGGAAGTGCGGAAATTGGCTAAACGTGGATGAGCTGATACCGCATCTCTTCCGTACGGAGTACAGCAAGATCGTCGCTGTGCTCTGTACGCGTTTTGGGTTTGCCCAAATGGAGGTGGCGGAGGACATTGCCAGTGAAACATTCCTCACGGCCATGCAGACGTGGCCCATGGATGGGTTGCCGCCGCATCCGGTCGCCTGGTTGTATCACGTTGCAAAAAATAAGGCAAGGAATTATCTGCAGCGGGAGGCGGTTTTCCGCGGGACGGTTGGACCGGAGCTTAAGCATGCCGGGACGGTGGACGCGGCATCGGTCGAGATGGCGGAAATCGATCTCTCGCCCGGGAATATCGGGGATAGTCAGCTCAGGATGATGTTTGCGATCTGTCAGCCGTCGATCCCTCCGGAGGCGCAGATCGGACTATCGCTTCGCATCCTTTGCGGTTTCGGGATCGAGGAGATTGCGGACGCCTTTTTAACGAATAAAGAGACCATCAATAAGCGGTTGTACAGGGCAAGGGAGAAGTTGCGGGAGGAAAAGATGGATATGGTGGCGGTGAGCGCGACAGAGGTCGAGGAAAGGTTGGATTCTGTAATGACGACTATTTATCTCTTATTTACTGAAGGATATTATTCGACACCGCGGGACCCGGAGGTGCGAAAGCTACTTTGCTTCGAGGCGATACGGTTATGCAGGATGCTGATCGATAATCCTCTGACGGACCGGCCGGAAGTGAATGCATTGCTGGCGTTGATGTGTTTCCATGCTTCCCGACTGGATGCCCGGGTCGGCCAACAGGGCGAGCTGGTGTTGTACGCCGATCAGGAGGTAAGCCGCTGGAATGCGGAGTTGATCAGCGATGGAGCGTTTTATCTCCGCCGGTCGGCAAGCGGAACGGTTTTGACGAAATATCATGTCGAAGCGAATATTGCGTATTGGCATTGTGTGAAAGAAGATAGTGCTGAGAAGTGGGAGGCGGTATTGCAGCTTTATAATCAGCTGTTGATGCTGGACTATTCACCGGTGGCAGCGCTTAACCGGACATACGCCCTCGCAAAAGTGCGGGGGAATGCAATGGCGCTGACCGAGGCGGAGAAATTGAAATTGGCGGCGAATCCCTATTACTATGCGCTGTTGGGCGAGTTGTATACCGGGATCGACAATGCGAAGGCACGCGCGAATTACCAACAGGCGGCATCGCTGGCGAAGTCGGAGGCGGACCGGCAGGAATTGACAAAAAAATCGATGAGGTTAGGGCTGTGAACTGGCCGAGGCAGGTGTGGCCGGGTCCGGTGATTTTTTCGCCTTGCCAAGCGCCACCTTATAATCGTCGGGGGTGCCGGTGATCTTCAGGTTCATAAAACGGATCCTCTTTTCCCTGTCGCGGTATTCGATGGCGTCGACCTGGTCGGGATCGACCTCTTCCTTCTTTTTGCCGAAGAGCATGTGGAAGCCCGCCTGGGTAACCATTTTGAGCGGAATGCGAAGGAAATACTCCATGTGCGTGTCCATAGATTGCTGGCCTGCGATCTCCATATAACCCAGGGATGAGTTGATATTCATATCCGGGATGAACAGAATTCCGTTCCGGAAGGTCAGCGTATTGCGAAGGGTATCAAAGCGGACCATGTTCAGGTTCTTGTCGCTGAAATATGAGGAAAGCGCCTGCATCGGCGCGAAATTGACGAGGGTGCCGTTGATGATCTCCAGGTCGATCCTGGCCGTAGTGGTCTCCATCAGCGGGGTGAGGTCGGGATGGACCTGCATATTGGTTTCGATCTGACCGCTTAGAGAGCCGTGAAGATTTTTGTTGATGACATAATCCTGGCCGAGATAGTCCAGCTTCAGGAGCAACTTTTCTATATTGACGTCTTCGGCGTTGATCCTGGTATGCAGGAGGATCTTTTTGGGGTCCGCGCCGTTGAACTGGCCGGTGGCGTTGATCGTTCCACCGGCGATATTCATGAACAGCGTGTCGAGAAAGATCTGTTGATTGGCGGTCATCCGTGCGTTGGTGTTGAAACTCCGGATGCCCAATTTATTGTATCGTAGGTGCTCGATGCGGATGGCGGCATTGAAGTCGATAAAGGGGATCTGAAAAATATTGAATGCCTGGGCGTGAGTGGAGGGGGTGCCGGGGTTGCCGGTAAGAATAACCCGCGTGCTATCGGGTTGCGTTTCGAAGTTGGCGAGGGATTGCTCTTCCTGCTCCAGTGATGCCACGTATCCGGCGAGTTGATCGGCATCGAGAAGCTGGGAAGTAAATTTTAGATAATTCTCCTTTTTCCTCCGGACCGTATCCTTCCCGGTGTAAAGCCGCATACTCAGGTTAAAATCGCTGTTGCCGATCTTTCCTTTCAACGTATCGATCTTCACGAAATTGTCGATACCGAATTTGACGTTGCCGCTGATGCTGTCCAACCGGTAGGGATGCTGCTGGAAAGCAGCTGAAATATTGGCGATCTTTATGTTGGCGAACTGGAATATGGAATCGTAGCGTAGCTCCATTTTTGAGCGAAGCCAGATATTCGAGCCCACTTCGTTGTAGATGTCCTTAGGCAGGTATTTCTGACCGTTGGGGCCGACGACATCCGCGATGGCCAGCTCATGCGATTTGAGGTCGAAACCGAGAATCGTTTTTCCCCTTTTTACTTTTTCGAACCAAAGTGCGTAATTCACCACCTTACCGCTAAAACGAATGTCGCTGCTGTCGATCTGGCCGCCGAGGTTGCGGAGGAGGAGGGCGGTGTCGTCGATCGTGAGATCGCCGCCGAAATCGTGAAAGTCGTGCGGGTATTTTTTAAACGAAGCGGAGAGATCGTGAATTTTCAGCATTCCCTTTGGCAGGGGTCGCGGATGGCGGAGTTCGTCGACGGAAGTTTGGAGGGTGAGGCCCAGGTTGAAGTCCCTGATCTCCTCCTGGTCTTTGCTTTCCACCGAGTCGTTTGCAAAAAGTTCGTGCAGGACGGCCAACCGGCTGTGGGCATTCAGGTTGAGTGTGACGGGCTTTTGCTGGTTGTGGAAAAGAGCCGGAAGGTCTTCCAGCGAACCATCGAGGTGGAAGTCGGAGTGGCCGATGTCACAGACCAGGGAATCCAGCTTCACGAAGCCGCCCTTCATATTGGCGTGGAGGTTAAGGTGGTCTACGGTATAGGGATAATCCGGGATGCGGAAGGTGAGGTTGCGAACGGTCAGTTCGCTTTGGATGCCTTCGGTCAGTTCGCTCAATTCCTTCGCCGGCTGGCTCAGGTCGACCAACTCGTTAAAGTTCATTTTAAGGGTGATGCGGCCGGTGATTCGTTCGAGATCCCTGATCCCCAGGAAGGCGCCGAAGAAGCCCAGTTCGAGATCGGAGTTGACCTGCATGAGGATTTTGGGGTCGGTAAAATCCCGCATCGTGAAATTGGCCCTGAAACGGCCTTCCCCGGGACGGGCATAGATGTCGTTGATCCGGAGCAGGGATGTTTTCAGCGACATGCTGTCGCCATTGGTATAATAGCCGTTGAAGGCAAGCGAATCCAGCTTCTTGTTGGCCTTCGTATTGTGCAGCCAGGCGTTGGCGCAAGCAAAATTCAGATCGATGCGGGGCTGAACGCCCTTTTTGATGGGACCCCTGATCGTGCCTTTGAAGTCAAGGACGCCGTCGTAGCGAAAATGTTTCAGTTCTTCGGCCACTTTCTCCGGTGCAAACGAGAACAGCTGTTTGAAGTCGGGCCGGTCACCGGCAAACCGGAGGTCGACGGTATTATCATGCATCAGGTCTGCGGTACCGCTGAGGTTGAAAAGCGCTTTTTCCAGCTGCAGGCGGACTTCAGTTAAAGTCAGCAATTGGGTAGCCTTTGTATACGAAAACCTGATGTCGGTGGAGACGTGTTTTTGCCGGAGCAGCGTAGTATCGCCCCGCCGCTTTAGATCGAGAAGAAAATTTCCATCGAGCGAGCCTTCCATCAGTTGATCATTGTCCGTGAAAGATGACTGGATGCGGTCGATGTGGGTGAACAACCGTTGACCTGCCTTTGGATCGAGATAGGAGATGTCCATGTTCTTGAGGACGATCTTACTGATCGCCAGGTCAAGCCCGGTGGATTTGGTGCCGGTGGTCGGCGTACCGCTATCGGAGTTGATGTGGATGGCTTTAATGACGTTGAGCTGCCCATCCGGCTCTTCGACGAGGTCGAGGTGGCCATTCTTAAGCGAGATGACCTTGACGTGGTATTTTTGCCGCAGGATGTCGGGGAGGCTAAAGCCGACAAAGAGGCGTTCGGCTTCGTATATAGCGCGGGCGGAGTCGCTCTTATCGGGGTAAAATTTTACGTTCTTTAGCCCGATGGAGATATAGGGGAAATGCTGAAATACCGAGATATCGCTCCCTTCGATCCCGAGGCGGCCGGGAATCTTTTCGTTGAGGTCCTTTACTGCGAGTCGGACGATACGATCTTGCTGGGTAAAGAGGATCGTAATGGCTATACCTATGAGGATCAACAAGATTAGCAAGGGAAGCCCGATAAGGCGGAATAGTCTTTTTCGCGCTTTTGGTGTCATATCATAAAAACGTTAACTCTGGCGGTCAATTGCAAATTAACACCAAAAATGCTGTACTGCGACTTCGGGAACTACGATCCTGCTAATTCAGCCGGTAGGCGGTAATGGTCTTGCCGAAAAAGCCGGGAACATATAGGGTTTTTACCTGCTGGTCGTACCAGATATCGGCGGTATTTTTCTTTTCGGGCTTGCGGTCGAGGATCTGGACCTTTCGTCCGTCCGCATATACGTAAAAGACATTTCCTACCCATTCGCTGACGATCAGGTCGCCGTTACCTACTTCTTCGACCCCGTCGCCTCCGTTGGGAAGATCGCAGATGACCTTGAGATTTTTCTGTGGATCGGCCAGCAATACCTGTTTGCGGGCAAGGATATAGAGATTTTTGCCGGAGGCTTTGAGGCCGTTTGCGCCGTCAAGATGGTCCATGTACAGCGTGGGCACGTCGTTGGCAATGCGATAGACTTTTCCGGATTTGGAATCGGAAACATATACAACGCCGTTGTTGTCGACCGTGATATCATTGAGGCCGGATTCGCCGGCGATGGGGATCTTTTTGATGATGTTCCCCTTGTGGATATCGATGACTACGACGTTGCTCATATCGGCGACATACAGGAGGTTGTCATAGCGGCCCATACCTTTCGGGGCGTTAAGGCCGGTGATCCAGGACCCGTTGTATTGCTTGCCGTCGGGGCTAAGCCGCCCTACCCCACCCTTACCATCCACGTCCCAGGGGCCGCCGTCGATCAGGGAGACATAAAGAATATGATTTGCCGGATCCGGGAGGACTGATTCCGGCGTGGCGATGATGGTGTCGGTCTCCCAAAGTTTTTGGAGCGACGGCGCCTGGGCGTGTATTGCCGCCGGTAGCAGAAAAGCAAATCCCAGGGTCAGTGAAGCTATTCGCATGGTAATTGTTTGAGGTGGGGCAGCAAATTACAGAAATTGTCTATGGGTAAAAAAAGATAATAACTAACTTTCTGGAAAGTAAGGTATCTATGGAGTTAAGGGCGGTACGAACGACGCTAAAGGAGATCCAATCGCTTCGGCTTTTATATCTGCAGGAAATCAACGCCCAGGTTCGATACAATGCCAGTCACGAACGGGGTTGGACGGACTCCTATTTGCTCACTGCAAATGGCTTGCCCGTAGGATACGGGGCGATCAACGGCCAGGAGATCAAGGGCAGGGATACGATCTTCGAATGTTATATCATCCCGCCGTTCCGATCGATGAGTTCGGAGTTGTTTGCCGTCTTGCTACGGGAATCGCAAGTGCGGTTTATTGAATGCCAGACCAACGATCCCGTGTTGCCGGCGTTATTGTTTGCCTTCGCCGGTAATATCCAGTCGCCGGTCATCTTGTTCAAAGAGGGTAGCTTGACGCGGTATTCTCCGCCCGAGGTTATTTTCCGGCCGAGGCAGGATGGCGATATCCTGTTTGAGCATCACCATGAGCCCGAGGGCAGCTATGTGCTTGAGGTGGAAGGGAAAATAGTCGCCTCCGGCGGATTCCTGACACATTATAATATGCCCTTTGCCGACATTTATATGGAAGTGACGGAGGGATTCAAACGAAGAGGTCTGGGGAGTTATATCGTTCAGCAGGTCAAACGGGAATGTTATCTGGCGGGGCGGGTGCCGGCGGCGCGTTGCAATACAGAGAATGTGGCTTCAAAGGCAACCTTGCTAAAGGCCGGGTTGGCGATAGCGGGGTATATGCTGATCGGCGAGGTGAAAAAATGATTTATTCACTTCGCAGGCTGTTGACCGGGTTGGCTGTTGCAGCCCGGATGGCCTGGTAACTGACGGTCAGCGCTGCGACCAGCAGGGCGGCGGAGCCTGCCAGGCCAAAGATCCACCACGAGAAATCGATCCGGTATGTGAAATCGTGCAGCCAGGTATTCATGAAGTACCAGCCGACAGGACCGGCAACCACGAAGGCGATAAGGATCAGCCGGAGGAAGTCCAGCGAAAAGATGCCGATGATCTGTCCTATGGAGGCCCCCAGGACTTTTCTGATACCGATCTCCTTGGTACGCTGTTCGGCGGAAAACATCACGAGCCCCAGCAGCCCGAGACAGGAAATAATAATAGCGAGGGTTGCGAACAGGACCGAAAGGCGCGAAATGAGGAGTTCGCTGCTATAAAGTTTCTTATACTCTTCATCAACGAACTGCCACGCGAATGCGTAGTTGGGGTTGATCTCCTTGTATATTTTCCGCAGGCTGCCCAGCGCGGCCTTTGTTTGGCCCGGTTGGGTGCGGATGATGATCACGCCGAAGTCCTGCCATTCTTTTACATCGATGATGACGGGCAGGATAGGTTCGCGAAAAGACTGCGTGTGATAGTCTTTCAGCACGCCAATGATGTGACCTTTTTTCGTCCATGCCGAGACCCATTTACCGATAGGTTGGTGCATGTTCATCCGGCGAACGGCCTCTTCGTTGACGAGGAATCCATCCGAAGAGTCGGTGGGGTTCAGCCGGGAGAAGTCGCGGCCTTCGGCCATTTGCAGGCCCATTAATTTTACAAAGTCGAAGCCCACGGAGGCTGGCTTCAGGCCGATCCGGTCACCCTGGTTCTTCCCTTCCCAATTCATGGCATCGGGGTCCGCAACAAAATTCATAGCGTGGGGTGTCTCGGAACTCCGGTCGACCATGGCGATACCCGGCATGGCCATAGCGCGTTGTTTGAAGAGCTCGTACTTGTCCATGCCCGAAAGCTCGCCTTCCACCTGGATATAGATCAGGTTCTCGCGATTATAGCCCAGGTTCGTGTTCTGAACGTAGTCGGTCTGACGGACGATCACGATGGTTGCGATCATCAGGAGGATCGAGAGGGCAAACTGGAAGACGGTCAGGCCCTTCCGAAACCAAATAGCGCTTTGGGTAAACCGGAAAATGCCTTTTAGCACGGCGACGGGTCTTAACGAAGAAAGGTAGAGCGCCGGATAGCTGCCGGCGATGAGGCCGGTCAGGAAAATGATGCCTGCCAGGCCGGCCCAGAACGATAACGCGGAAAGCGGGAACAGGATATGTTTGTCGGTAAAATGGTTGAAGGCCGGCAGGAAGACGGCGAGCAGCAGGATGGAAAGGAGCATGGCCAGGAAAGAAAACACAAGCGATTCGCCCAGGAACTGACCGATGAGCCAGGTACGGGTGGACCCCACGACCTTGCGCAGACCCACTTCTTTTGCGCGGCGGACCGAGCGGGCGGTGGCGAGGTTCATGAAGTTGATGCAGGCGATGAGGAGGATGAAAATGGCGACGCCGCTAAAGATGCGCACGTATTCGATACGGCCGGTTAACGGCTGGCCATTGACAAACGTGCCGTGGAGGTAGCGGTCGCCGTAGCGCTGTAGGCCCAAATGCATTTTGGTGGCCCCATTGTTCTCTGTGCGGGTCATGGCATACCGGTTAAGCTTAGTTGTTACAAGCTTTGCGTCGGCGCCGGGGGAAAGCCGGATGAAGGTCTGAAAATTGTTGCTGGACCAGGGTAGCTGACCGCTGCTTTGAGCCGCCCAGGTCAGCAGGAAGTCGAATTGCAGGCTGCTCTGCGACGGCATGTCTTCGAAGACGGCGGTGACGATCAGGTTGCGGTTGTTCTCGTACCGGAGAGTTTTACCCATGGCCGCGGCAGGATTCCCGAAAAAGATGTTCGCCATCTTGCGTGAGATGGCGATATTGTTGATATCCTTTAGTGCGGACGCGGGAGTGCCTTCGATCAGGGGATAGCTGAATATGCTGAAGAAATCTTCGCTGGCCCGGGAGCCTTTCAGCTTGATGATCTTGTCATCGACCCGGATGGTCTCCGGGTGGCCCCAGGGCAAGTCATATCCGGTGGCATAATAGCCATAATATTGAATCTCCGGGATGGCTTGCTTTACGCTGTCGAGCGGAAATTGAAGACGATTGTTGACTACGCGGATGGGAGAATTGTAGTCGCCGTCGACGTGGCCGTTGGCGGTATACGTCTCGTAAAGGCTATAGAGGTTGTCGCCATCTGCATGGAAATTGTCGATACTTTTTTCATCCTGCACCCAGAGTAGGATGAACAGGCAGCAGGTCATCCCGAGGGCAAGGCCCAGGAGGTTGATGGCGGAATATCCCTTGTGCCGGCGGATGGTGCGCCAGGCGATCTTCAAGTAGTTGGGGAGCATAGCGGTTTTCGTGCCAAGACGATGCCAATTGACTAAAATATTCTGAAATAAGGGATTGAGCGGGTGGCGATTGCAGGTAGTGTCTGAAATCGATACAGTTATTGTCCGGGTTTGTCGAGTCGTTTTATAAAGTACTTTGGCGATTCATCGTAACCCTGTCTTTCATAGAAGCGATGGGCGTCAGTCCGGCGGGAGTGACAGTGCACTTCGATCCGGTCGCAATTTCGTTCGCGGGCCAGGCGGGTGATATGGGCTTCCAGTTCGCGGCCGATGCCAAGGCTGCGCGCACTGTCTTTCACGGCAAAATAGCTGATGCGGGCAAAGTCGCCGGACAGCACGATCTGCGGGATGAAATGGAGGGAAAGAAAGGCGACGACCTGCGCGTCGAGTTCGAAGACAAGCAAGGCCTCATTGGGGTCGGCGGCGAGAAGCCGAAGCTTTTTTTCAAGGTCCGCCGGCGGCTCGTAGTCCAACTGGGTGATAAGAGCCCGGATGGCTTCGATGTCCCGGAGTTGTGCATTGCGGATCATATTTTCGGAGATTCATTAAACCAGGTGGTTAATTTATCGATAGCGTTGGCGACCCCATCTTCCATCGTGACCTTTTCGCCGATGGTGATAACGGTAGGGCTTATAGGAGGTGAGGTTGTCGCGCGGATGGCCTTGAGGACCTTCTTTGCGGTGAGTCGTTTGAATGGAATATGACAACCGACAGACCGCCGTTGTACGATCTTGCCCCACATGGCCTGGTCGCCGAAGATCGAGACGACGATGGAAGGTGTCTTTGCCTTCAACGCGGCCCCGACGGTTCCTGCTCCACCGTGATGGATGGCGACTTTGCATCGGGGCAGGAGCCAGGTATGGTCGGCCTGGTCGAGGGTGAATAGATTTGGATGATGCGGCAGGTCAGGTAACGATGACCAACCTTTACAAAAAACGATCCGGTAGGTCGCCAGCAATTCGCGGATGACAGCGCTGAGGCGCTTCCGATCCGGGATGGGGATGCTGCCAAATCCGATATATAAGGGCGGAGCACCCGCCTTTAACCACTTGTCCAATTGGGGATCGATGGGTGCCCGTTCATTTATGGTCAGGAAGCCCGTGATCTGGCAATGGGCGTTCCAGTCATCGGGTCTCCGAATCAGTTGTGGGCTAAAAATAAACAAGGTGGGGACCGAGTCTTTTACATATTGCCGCAAGGGGTTTTTGATTTGGGGCGGCAGACAAAGGGAAATGCGGAGCGCGTTGATCCTCGACTTATATGCCAGCCAGTAAGCGAAATTTACCAGTCGATAGGTCAGCCGGTTGTAGGCAGGGAAATTTAGCCCGTCCAGTTCAGGGTAAGGGAATTCCTTTGTCTCGATCATCGGCGGGCTGGGCAGCATCATGGCCCATTTCTTATGGAGATGCCTGGCGATGGCGTCGACATAAAATATATTGAGCGTGCTGGTGATGAGCACGTCGGCATCCTTCGAGACTTCCATCAGTCCCGCAACGATGGCGGCCCGGGTTCGATCGGCCAGCTTTTGCAGTTTGCGGAGAAAAGTAAAATTATTCCCGGATTGAATAACCCTGATGACTTCCTCGGTGTTAACCAGTTCTTCCATATTCCCGGCGAGGGGGTAATAGGTGACCCCAAATCCCTCGACGAAAGCTTTAAAATTTTCGGGTGCAGCAAGGGTGACGCGGTGACCTTTGTTTTGGAGGCCCTGTGCCAGTGCGACGAAGGGCCGGATGTCGCCCATGGAGCCGTAGGTGAGGAGTGCGTAGTGCATGGGCTGATGGTTGGGCGAATTTAGTACCTTTAAAACACTTATGATACTCCAAAACAAAAATGCGGTCATCTATGGGGCGGGCGGGTCTCTCGGTGGTGCGGTTGCCAGAGCCTTCGCACATGCCGGGGCCAGGGTCTTTCTGACGGGGCGCCGGATCGAATCCGTTCAAAAAGTAGCGGATGAGATCGAAGCGTCGGGGGGTAAGGCGGAAGCCACCGTGGTCGATGGATACGACGAGGGTGGAGTGGCGGCTCATTTGGAGGAGGTAAGACGGCGGGCGGGCAGTGTGGACATCTCGTATAATGGGGTCGATATTCCGGTGGTGCAAAATATTCCGCTGACGGAAATCTCTCTTGAAGACTATGTGAAGCCGATCATGCTGACAGCGCGGACGCGATTCCTGACGGCAAAAGCAGCCGCAAAGGTGATGATGGAGCAGCGATCGGGGGTGATCCTGTCCATTTCGGCGACGCCGGGCGGGATCGGTTATCCATATACGGGAGGTTTTGCGGCAGCCAATGCAGCGGTGGAGAGCCTGGCGACGAACCTGGCTTCCGAATTGGGGAGTTATGGCATCCGGGTGGTCAATATCAGGTCCGGCGGGTCGCCGGATTCGGCGGTATTCAAAGAGGCGATCGAGCGTTTCCCGGCAGTTATGGAAGGTATGCTGCGTGAAATGGAGGGTGATACGATGCTCAAAAAGTTACCGCCAATGGCGGATATTGCGAATACGGCCGTTTTTCTTGCGTCGGATCTGGCGGCGTCGATCACCGGAGTGACGGTAGATGTAACCAGCGGGACGACGGCAGCGTTGAACTACCGGGTTAAACGTCAATAACGGATGCGGATCGTCAGGGCAGTATCGCGCTGGAGGAGAAATTTAGCGTCTTTGAATTTTGGCGGCCCAAAAAACCCCGTGGCGTTGTTGGATGTGCCGGTACCTTCGGTCGGGATGCCGAAGAAATTGTTGTCGAGCTTGTGGTTGCCATTTTCATCGTGATAGCAGGCAACCGCATAGGATCCCGAAGGTATTTTTTCGAAGCGAAAGGTGCTGATACCATTGACAATCGATGCATAGGCGAGGCGGAATGCGGCCTTGGGGTCTTTGGGGAATCCTTTGTCGCTATGGTAGAGGCTAAGGTAGCAGGTCCCTTTGTCGCTGTGCATGCCGGACACGGCGATGTCGAGCGTACAGTTCTGGGCGAAGGCTGAAATTCCCGTGAATAACATCACGGAAAACAAGAGGAAGGGTCGCATTTTGCCGGGATTCGAAATTACAGGAATTTTGATAGCATTAAAGTTAGGTAAAAATGGAAGAGCACGTTGTTAAAATACTGTCCGTGCAACGGGTGACACATGATGTGCGGGCATATCGGATAGAGAAGCCGGCGGGTTATCAATTCGTGCCTGGTCAGGCAACGGATGTATCGATCAACAAGGAAGGCTGGCGGGAGGAGAAACGACCGTTTACATTCACCAGCCTCAATGACTACCCATACCTGGAGTTTACGATCAAGTCCTATCATGATCATCCCGGCGTGACGGATCAATTATATCAGCTGAAGGCGGGGGACGAACTGATCATCCATGATGTTTGGGGGGCGATAGCGTATAAGGGGGAAGGATGTTTTATTGCCGGGGGCGCAGGGATAACGCCCTTTGTCGCCATTTTCCGGCAGCTTTACCGGGATAAGGCGGTCGGAAAGAATAGGCTGCTGTTTTCCAACAAGACCACCGGAGACATTATTTATCACGACGAGTTCGATCGGATCCTCGGGAAGAATGCTGCGTATATTCTGACCGCGGAGGACAACCCTTCCTACCGGAAAGGGCCTGTCAACAAAACATTCCTGCAACGGGAAATCTCGGATTTCTCACAACCGTTCTATATTTGCGGCCCGGATAAAATGGTGGCGGACCTGACGAAGGTTTTAACTGAACTGGGGGCTAACCCCGAGGCCGTAGTGTTTGAGAAGTAATTTCGTAGACAAAATTCAGCTTTGGACTTTCTCCGTAGTAGGCGACTGATTCCTCACCTATTTTTGTCGCGCCGAGACGTTGGATGGCTACCTGGGACCGGATATTGGTAGCCCCGATGTGAAAATGCACCTTATCGACGAAACGGAATATATAGCTCAGCATAAGCTCTTTTACCGCCGGGTTCAAGCCGGTGCCCCAAAACTTCGTAGCGTAGAAGGTATACCCGATCAGAATGGACTTTGCGTCGGGATCGTGGTTGTAGAAACGGGTGCTTCCGGCGATCTCGCCCGTCATTTGATCTATGATCTTAAAAGCGCCCTTACTTTCGATCGCACCCTGAAAAAAATTTTCGAATACGTCCCGTTTCCACCGGTCTTTATTGGGATGTTGCTCCCAGATCTTCGGATCGGATGCGACCGCGTAGAGGGCTTCGAAATCATCTTCGCGGAGCGGTGCCAGCAGGACGTGCCCGCCTTGCAGGGTAGGCTGAACATCTATGGGCATTGGGCGGTCAGCTTAGTTTTGCGGTGAAGAAGTCGATCGTGCGTTTCCAGGCCAACTCAGCAGCGTCTTTGTCATAACGGGGTGTGGTATCGTTGTGAAAACCGTGATTGACGTTGGGATATATAAAGGCGGTATATTCTTTCTTGTTCTCCTTGAGAGCTTTTTCATACGCCGCCCAGCCGTCGGTAATCCGGGTATCAAGACCCGCATAGTGAAGGAGGAGCGGAGCTTTTATCTGCGGAACATCTTCTGCCGGCGGTTGGGCGCCATAAAAGGGGACGGCTGCAGCCAGATCGGGGAGCTTAACCGCCATCTGGTTCGCGATGCCGCCGCCAAAGCAAAAACCGACCACACCAACCTTACCGTTGCAATCGGGGCTTTTTCGGAGGTATTCAAAGGCATCGATAAAATTTTGCAGCATTTCATTTTTGTCCCGCTTTGCCTGCATTTCGCGGCCTTTGTCATCATCGCCGGGGTAGCCGCCCAGCGGCGTCAATGCGTCCGGAGCGATAGATACGAAACCGGCGATGGCCACCCGCCGGCCAACGTCCTCGATATATGGGTTCAGACCACGGTTTTCATGGACCACTACGACCCCGCCAAGCTTTTTGTTCGCATCGGCCGGTTTGGACAGGAGCGCTTTTATTGTTCCACCTCCCTTGGGGGAATCATAATGGATATAATCCGATTTTATCCGCGGGTCGTCGGACTTGATCTGAAGGGTATTTTTATAATCAGGCATCATCGCGCTCATCAACGCGGAAACGGTAAGGCCCCCAACGGCATAGATGGAGAGCTTTTCCATAAAATCGCGCCGGTTGATCCGGCTGTGGGCGTAATCGTCGTACAGGTCGAAGACTTCCTGGCGGATATCTTCCTTTTTTATTTCGCGGCTCATATGACGGAAGTATTAGAAGGTGAAGGTAGGGAAATTCGTTATAGGCAATATTTGCCCATTTTCATTCCGTCCGCAGACTGTCGGCCGGATTGGCCCACGCCGCCCTTACCGTATGAAAGCTGATCGTCAGCAAGGCGATCGCCATCGCAGCCACGCCGGCCATCGCAAAGATATACCAGGACAGACCGGTGCGATAGGCGAATCCGCTGAGCCAGCTATGCATAGCCCAGGCAGCGATTGGCACGGCGGTGACGGAAGCGATGGCCACGAGCAGCAGGAATTCCTTCGACAACAATTGCACCAGTTGGAATGTGCTCGCCCCGAGCACTTTTCGGATACCTACTTCTTTTGTTCGTCTGCTGACCGTCAGCGTAGCCAGCCCGAACAGCCCCATACAGGCAATAAAGATCGAAAGGGCTGAAGCGATCCGGACCACCACCGCACTTTTCTGTTCCTGCGTATATGCAATGGCCAGGCGGTCGTCGAGGAAATGGTATTCGAATTCTTGCCCGGGGGCAACGGCCAACCAGGCCTTTCGCAAAATATCGATGTTGTCCTGCATGTTCCCCGCCCGCATCCGCACCGATATGCGGGGACGGAGAGAACTGGCGACGTTCATGTCGGTGGACTGGCGCGCGATCGTGTCCATCTTCAACGACAATACCAAAGGCTGGATCACGCTTTGCAGCGGCTGGTAGTTGAAATCCTTTACCACCCCTACGATGCGCTGCGAATAGTCGCCAAACCGCCGGCCGATGGGATCCTTGATGCCATATTCTTTCAACAGCGTTTCGTTCACCAGGATACTATTATTGGTGTCTGCGGGACCGCCCTGACTAAAACTCCTTCCTTCCAGAACACGGATACGCATCGCCTCGATGAAACGGCTGTCGATCTCGTTGTATTGAAACGTGCGCAACTGCTTCTTCGTATCCGGGAAACTAAAGCCCACCCAGGGTGTCTCCGCAAAACTGAAGGCGGAGACGCTGGCCCCGACGACCTGCGGATATTTGCCCAATTCGGTCATATAGCGGCTTGCCAGGGGATAGCCATCTTGCCGGGACTTGTTGGTCGGAACGATCAGTACCTGCTCTTTATCGTAGCCCAGATCCTTCTTTTGCAAATAATCCATTTGCTTTCCGATGACCATCGTGCAGATGAGCATGACGACGGAAGCCAGGAATTGTCCGACAATGAGCCCCTTCCGGAAAAGGCCCGCATTGTCCCTGAGGAGGAGTTTGCCTTTCAACACCTCTACCGGCCTGAAGCCGCTGAGGATGACCGAAGGATAGATCCCCGCGACCAGGGCAATGACAAGGATGAGCGAGAGGAAGAAAAGAAAAAAGAGCGGGTCGAAATAAAACGCCAGATGCCGGTCGATCAAGCGGTTAAAAGGTTGCAACAGCACCACCGCGGCAACGAGACCGATCACTACCGCGATCAGGGTGAGAAAAAGAGCCTCACCCCAGAACTGGAAGATCAGCTGTTTCCGTTCCGCCCCCAGGGCCTTTCGCACACCCACCTCGATAGCCCGCGTTGCCGACCGGCCGACCGACAGCGTGATAAAGTTGATACAGGCCACCAGGAGTATGAGGATGCCGATCGTGGCCAGGATATAGGAGTATTTCGGGTTACTTACGGGTTGATTAGCCGTTGGCAGCGAGTTGTCGAGATGGATAGCCGTCAGCGGCTGCAGATGCATGTCGAATTCTTCCCTGCCGTAGTTCTTACCCAATTGTTGACGCAGCATGGCAGGGAGGCCTTTCTCCAATTGGGCGGCGGTTGCGGTCGGCCGCAACAGGACATAGGTTTCGGTGAAGATATTGAACCAGTTCGTCAGCATGCGCGGGTTGAAGACCTGACGGTCGTTGTTGTAGGAAATAAGCAGATCGTATTTGATACTGGACTCCTCCGGGGCGCGACGGGCAATGCCGGCGACGGTAAAAAGTTGCGGCATGTTGCCCACCTGGATCTCGAAGGTCTTGCCGATGGGGTTCGCATCCCCGAAATATTTTTTTGCCATTTCCGGCGTGAGGATCACCGAACTATTGGTTGGAAAGGGGTTTTCGGGGTTACCCTGCAACAGGCGGAAGTCGAAGAGGCGAAAAAGAGTGGAATCCACCATCGTGATGGATTCGTCAAATGACGTATTGCCGACTTTTACCAGCGTGTTGAATTGAAAGACCCGGCACGTGGCTTCCACGGATGGAAACGCGGCGGCGATGGCCGGTCCTGCAGGAATGGGGGTGACGGTGTTGATGTTTTCCTGACCTTGTTCTTTTTCCCGCTGCCAGACGCGGAAGATGCGATCTGCCTTTTTGTTGAACTTGTCGTAGCTGAATTCGCTGCGGACAAATAGCATAATCAGTACGCAACAGGTAATACCGACGGCAAGGCCGAGGACGTTGATCGCCGTATAGGCTTTATGACGCAGGAGATAGCGTCGCGCGATACGCAGGTAATTGCTGAACATGGGTGTGACGGTTGAAAGTACCGGAAGATACAAAAGCTTTCACTTGCTTTTTATTTTCCAGCCTTCAAAATTTTTGACCGTGGCGAAGACAGGCTTGCCGTCTTTTGTACCCGGAATATTCGTTGCCAGGACCGCGCCGGACTGCTTGTTCAGCCGGGCGATCGCTTCCCGGGTGATACCCGTAAGGGGGACTTTGATCCTGCCGCCCCAATCCGTTGCTTGTCCTGCATACTTGCCGACGTCTTGCGTTCGGAAATACCGGATCAATAAGAAGAATCCCTTCGGCCGAACGTGAACGCATGCGAGATCCGAAAGGAGAAAATATTCGATGCAAAATCACTTCCAAAAATGTGTTCGTAACGAATGCCAAGGTTAAACTGGATCCTTCCTGTGGGCTGAAAAAGGTAGCCAAAAGTCAAGCCTCCCGCGGCGCCGGAGATTTTCGCATCCGAATAAATACCATTGGCATCCGGTAGCTGAATATCGGTTGCCGCGGCAGCATACCCCGCATTAGGTTCCAGATAAAAGCCGGTGCCGGACCTGTCGATCGTAAACCGATAACCGGCCAGGAATGGAGCGGTAACCACGTTGTTTCCATTATTGGAAAAGACACCTAATCCTATTTCGGCGGAGACGTAATCGGCGTCAGTAACCGGAAATGCAAAATTGAAAAATCCGCCGAAACCGAAAGCACTGAACCCCTTAAAGGAAAGCCGGTCGACTTCGAGCTGAGCGTTTGCGGATTGAAAAAGCACGAGGAGCAGGAATGCGGGCAGTAGTCGCTTAAACATGGTATAACTGATAATGGTCAGCAACCAAGATAAGACAATTATTGCAATATAGCTCCGGTCGGTCTCCGATGTTAGTTGCGCTCAATTTTTGCCACGTGCGAACCTCCGTCGGTCGTCCGGATGACCAGGAAATAAATTCCAAACGGATACCTGCTCAGGTCGATGGACTGACTTGCTGCAAACCCATCGAACACTTGTACGGTGCGACCATCCAGCGTGATCAGCGTCGCCGAACCGATCGGGCTGTTACTCGTTATGGTCAACCGGTCGTGTACCGGGTTGGGGAACCAGTTGATAGATACGGGTGAGCCGGCAAAATCCACGTTCCTGACAGGAGAATAGACGGACACGCCATTGTCATCCGTCTCCACCAAACGATAGTAATTACTGCCGGACGCCGGATTGTTGTCGACAAATTCATACTGGAGTTGCTGGTTGCTGTTGCCGGCCGAGGCTACCTGGCCGATCGCGTTCCAGTTCGCTCCGTCAGGGCTGCGCTGAATGGTGAAATAGCTTGAGTTTTGTTGGGTGGCCGTGGTCCATTGCAGACCGACCGAATGTTGCTTAGGCGCCGCGGTAAACGAGCTTATCCCGATGGGAAGCTCGATGATCGTGTTTTGTGCGGAAACGCCTATCATCCATGCATCGCCGGTGTGATTTACAGCATTTGCCCAGGTAGGCGTCTTGCCGTTACCCCGCACGTACAATTGGAAATGAAGCGTGGAGACGCTGGTGCCGTTGACCTGGATAGATCCTGACGCTGCACCCGCCCCGGTGGTTGCCGTGGGCGCCGATGCCGAATTGAGGATCGATGTCGGCGTTACGTTCAGCTCCGTCGAACCGGTCAGTTTGGATAAGGTGACACCGGGTGTTACCAACTGTAACTCCGTTGTAAAGCCCAGGGCATTAAAGGTGCCGCCTATGCCGACGATATGAAGGACCGGATCCGCCAGCGGGATGTTGAACGTTATGGTCAGGTCGGCCATGTAGTACCGGCCGTTAGTAGGCAAATTTGCGTTGTAAAGCCCCATGGTGGAACTGAATATCTCGACAGCATGATTCGTTCCCACGGCAATTCCGGCGCCGATGTTAAGCGGTGTGGCGCTAAAGTCGATGTTCGACGGGGCGCTGATCCAGTTCATGGCCGGGAACGTCGGAGCCGGGGTGATCATTGCGCCGCTGGCGTTGTTGGTCGCACCAAAGGAAATGTCAGCGCCGTTGGCATTTTGTGATGCCGGCAGGACATATTGTTGGTTGGTGATGGAAAACGTCGCGGTAGTTGTGGGGCTGAACGGTGAATAGGTGCCAGTCGTGGGGTTAAGGGCATTGTTCTCAAACGTGATGACCTGATTGGTTGTCACAGAGCCATTGCCTGCGGGACCTGAGCCACTGACAAACTCGATGGCGGGTTGCGAAATTCCTGCAAAGGATGATAACATCAGCAGGAATCCGCAGAAGATACGGGTGTTTTGCGGTTTCACGGGTAGGGGATTTACACGTTAAAAATAGACAATACAACACTGGGATGCAAGTGTTTTCCCTTATTTATCTCATCGGGTAAAAACAAAAAAAGCGAGTTTCGGCAACTCACTGATTATCAGTCGGGAAGACAACGGGGCGTCACTGAATGAACTACCATTTAATTCAATTTACTTTACCACCTCACTCACTAAAATGACAGGGGTAATATTGGTGTAGTTTGAAAAATCCGCACGGATGGCATCTCTATTCGGCGCGATAGCCGCTTGATAGTCGCTTAGGCTTTTTACATAAAATGTGCCAATAGCCATAAATGGCAGTGGTTGGTTTGGAATACCACTGGCAAGTCCTTTTTCAATCGTGTATTTAATCAAATTTGATCCTAAAAACCCTGCTACCATCGGCATGTGCTTAATTTCATAATACTGCATATTAAAGGTTTTACCTTCGGCATAAGGGTACATGATGGATACTTTAATCAAGCCTTTTTCAACACTTGCTGTGTTCTGCTTTTCCTGACTAAACGCTGTAAAACAAGAAGTCAAAAGCAAAAACGATACAATTAGCTTTAATTTCATACTTAATTTTTTCAACTGATAAGATGTTCAATTTGAGTATTATTGCAGGCGCCGAAGTTCGGCAGTTGCAAAATAGGGAAAATTCTTAAAATTAATCTGCAACTTTATATCCCCAGTTTGGTACAACTTTTTAAAAGCTCGTTCCCGACTTTGTTCAATGTTCACTATTTACGTAGACGCCCGTTTTAAACAATTTTACAAGAGGTATAACTTTTGATATGTACTTGGTTGACCTTAAAACCAAACACGCCGTTGAACGCAGGTAATATGGAAGATAGATACCGCTGTTGGTTCTCGATCAATCCCAATGGTCTGGAGAAGACTTTCGAGAATATTGAAGAAGCTTCGACTATCTATTTTAGAAACTTTGTTGAAGCTGGGAATTATGGGGACGGGGTAAGAACATTTTCGTTTCGGATATTTGTTTCGCCAAAAATCAATTATGGCGAACACCGGGATGGTATTTACAAGGGTAATCTCCAGGTTTCGGCGCATATTGACTATGAGCGATTCCAGGCCGCCACCCAAGATCAAAAGAAAATCTATGTGCTGAATGCCTCACTTGTCATGCTAGAGTTTTTTCGGCAGCGAATGATAACACCTTCAAAGTTTGATACCCAGAAAATGATCGCAGAATACGAAAAATGTCTTGAAGGAAACGGAATGCTACTGTCTAAGGAAGAAAGTCATATAACAATAATAAAACCATTTGACGCCTTTAGATTCAATTTTCTTGTTACTAAATCCTGGGAAGTGAAAGACGCGGAGATTCACTTTGATTTGAACGAAATTGAAGATTATATCAATAACAACCTAATTGATAAAAAATTTGGAGATTCGGTTCGCTGCTTTGATTTTGGCTATGAGATGTATGACTACGCGGGAGAAATAAAGCCGTCATTCCAGACGGCCAATTTAAGACGATATGGCGCCAAATACAAACGCCTGTTAGTCGTCAAACAGTTCAACTATCGTCATTTCATGGGTAAGTCATTTGCGGAGCAATTTGCAATGTTGAAGGAAAAAATAGGCGAATCGATAAGGGATATCTCCAGGTTGAAGAAAAAGCCTTCCGGCTTTGATATTGAAAGCTTTCATTTCCATATTGAGGAGATATTAAAGAGGTATGAAGAGGAAAAATCCTGAAGAAGAAGAGGATATTTAAATCTTTACCTGTTATATCTCCTGATGAAAAAAAGCTGTCCGAAATATCTCCGAACAGCTTCTAATTAATTAAAAATCAATAGTTTAAAAAGTCGGGAAGACAGGATTCGAACCTGCGACCCCCTGGTCCCAAACCAGGTGCGCTACCGGCCTGCGCTACTTCCCGAACGGTGATGAAGGATAACCGATTAACAATCAATCGGGTGACGGCAAATGGTGCGCAAAGGTAGGGGTTTTCGACTGAAATCCCGCGGAAGCGGCGTACTTTAGCAGTTCGAAGCAACCCGAACGGCTTGGAAATCGTTGAGTAATGAGTGGTGGAATGGCGGCAAAGCAAGGCTGGGCAAACTTGGCACATCAATTGTTCAAAGGAGGATAACCTTCTTACAACCTGCAATATCCTTATTTCCAAGGACAATATCCTTCTCTCAAAGTACAATATCCTCATTTTCTGTCGCACTATTAGCAAATTAGTAATTAACCTAAACAACTGTTCCTTTCGTTTTAAGCACCCAAATATGAAGACCTTTACCCTGAAAGTTCTTTTAGTCGGGCTTTCCTTCCTCTCCCTGCAATCCGTACGGGCGCAGAAAATGCTTGATCCTAACGACACGTTGGTTAACTACGACGCCTCGAATCCGCCTACCCAACCGCCGTATGGACAGATCGGCAAGTGGGTCCGGACGCCGTGGCTTGACTGGAGTTCCACCGCCTATAAATGCTACATCTACAAAGGGTCGGATTTCCGGCTCCATTTTCCTCAGACATACAAGCCGAATGACGGGAAGAAGTATCCGATCCTGGTTTTTTACCATGGCAACGGAGAGATCGGTCCGATTTATGACAACGAGACAACCCTCAAGAACGGAGGTCTTCTTTTTCATAAAATGGAAGTTCAGGGTGTCTTCGACGGGTATATTATCGTCATGCAGACACAATTTGGCTGGGGGCCTACCCAATATAACAGTCTCCAAAATCTGATCGATACGCTGGTCCTGGAATATGGCGGTGATCCATACCGCGTCATTCAGAACGGTCTGTCGGGAGGTGGACAGGGGGTAATCGAACAATTGGGTCTAACGCCACAATATTTCGCGGCGGCGATCCCGATGTCTGCCGCGCTGCCGGAATATGCCACACCCCAATATGTCAACGCTGAAAAATTTACGCCATTCTGGAACCTGGATGGCGGCCAGGACAATAACCCCGCACCCTTCACGGCACAATACGTCGCCAGCCAATTTCAGGCAGCCGGCGCCGACTATACCTATACCAATTTTACCACGCTGGGCCACGGTACCTGGGACAGCACGTGGGCACTCCCCAATTTCTGGCCTTTTGTCAATAACGCGTACCTGTCCAATCCCTGGCCGCTATACAACCGGACTACCTTTTGTCCGGGCGACAAAATAAATGTCATTATCGGGATCGTTCCGGGCCTCGACGGCTATCAGTGGCGGCGCAACGACACGATCATCGCGGGAGCAGTCACCGATTCGATCATCGTGACACAGCCGGGCACCTATGACGCAAGGGTTTTGCGGGGGTCGACCTGGTCCGATTGGTCGCATATCCCCGTAGTCATTGCCTCGGGTTTGCCGCCGCTGACCAACACCATCACACAACCTACCTGTGCGGTAGCCACCGGAAAGATCAACATCAGCGGACCGGCGAGAGATACCCTGTATTACAGTCTTGACGGGCAGAACTTCTCCACAAAAGGAGTGTTTGACAGCCTTTCACCAGGTATTTATCACGTCTCGATAAAGAACAATCTTTGCTCCAACGTCGTGATTACCGATACGATTCAGCCGCAGCCGATCACGCCGGCCAGACCCACGGTTACCGTCACGCAGCCTTCGTGCACATCGGCTATGGGCGCCTTCGTTATAACGGTGACGGATACCAGCTTCCGGTATAGCATCAACAACGGGAAGAATTACGGAACGGCGACAAAATTCGCGAACCTTCCGGAGGGGTACTATCTCATAACAGCGAAAAGCACCGGCGGCTGTGTCTCCTCACCCAAGGATACGGTACATATCGGGCCTTCCGTGAGTGTACCCGCCAAGCCAAAGGTAACGGTGACCCAAAGTTCCTGCGTCAATCCGACGGGATCCATCCTGATCGATACGACGATTGCGGACAGCGGGCTGGTCTATAGTATTGACGGGAGTACCTACCAATCGACAACCAACTATCCGAACCTCGCGGGAGGCACTTATCCGGTGACGGCGAAAAATCTGAATGGATGCGCTTCGCCGGCCGATACCGTCATCATCAATCCGGGCAAGGTCACTCCCTCCGCCCCAACGCTCTCGCTCACCCAACCGACCTGCACGGTTACCACCGGGGCTATCACCGTCACGGCGCCCGTAGATCCCGGATCAAATTCATTGGCGTACAGTATCAATGGCGCCGCCTATCAGAACGGGCCCGATTTCAGCACCGTGGTGCCGGGCTCCTATCGGGTAACGGTAAAGAACCTCGACGGCTGCGTCTCTTCCGCGACCCCGGCAGTTATCGGGCCTCAGCCGAAAGCCCCTGCGGCACCTCGGGTAAAAGTCACTCAGCCTACCTGCGCTACGGGAAGTGGAACGATCATTATTGCCCTCCCCGACACCAGCTTGACGTATAGCGTAACCGGCGCAAACTATCTGTTCGACTCGACATTCACTAACCTTACCCCCGGTACCTATCAGGTAACCGCCGAGAATAGCGGGGGTTGCGTCTCTCCGGCGACAATGGCGGTTGTCAATCCCGGCACCAACATCCCATCGGCGCCTGCCGTACAGGTCACGCAGCCCACGTGCACGATCGCCACGGGCTCGATCCTGGTCACTTCTCCGATCGACTCGGGATATTTGTACCGCCTGAACGACACCGCCAGCTTCCAACCGGTCCCGCTTTTCCCCGGTGTACCGTCGGGGACTTATTATGTGACTTCCAAGGGCGGCGCCAACGGATGTATCTCTGCTCCTGCGACCGTTGTGGTACGACCATCGCCGGCACTCCCTACCCCCACCCTTGCCGTCACGCAGGCTACCTGCTGGGTCAATACCGGGGCTATCACCGTCACTTCTCCTGTTGATACGGGTCTTCTATATAGCCTCAATGGCTCGAACTACCAATCCGATACGGTCATCAGCCCGGTTTCCCCCGGCACGTACCAGGTGACGGTGAAAGACGCGGCCGGGTGTGTCTCCTCTTCCTCTTCGGCGCAGATCCTTCCACCGCCGTCGTCCTGCTCGAGCTGCACCGCTGCCGCGCACACGCCTTTCAATGGATTCATCAAGTCGGCTAACCCGGGCGCTGCAACCACGCTGTGGCTAACCGTTCATGTCAAGCTTGCGTCGGATCAACTGGCGGCCAATGGGGATTATTTGTTGTTCTCGGGCGGCGCCCTCGTCTTCTCCGGGGTCAGCTCTTCCATCGATTCGACGGTTTCCCTGCCGGATGGGGAGATCATGGCAGACAACACGGTTACGGTACCGTCAACTTCGTACAATCCGACCAGGAATATCTGGATCACCAAGGTACCGGTGGGATATCAGTCAGCTGATATTTTTGTGACCGGAGCCGCGATCAGCGCGGGCAATGGGTTTACTCTGGCGGGGACCAGCAATTCCACGCTGCTGTCCGGCAGCTGGACCAGCGATAAAACATTTTCATCGCAATGGTGGTATGGTCTCGCCTGTTATCAGCCAACGTTCAGCACGGCGGAAGTCGGCAGCGTCAATGCCGACGACGAGGCGCCGATCATCGGGCATTCCGCAGGGACGCCCAACAATCAGACGGGCGGGTTGGTATCCGGCGGAAGCGGTAATGGCGGCTCGAACTATACCGGCAACTATAGCGCCGCAGACGATTTTTCCGCTTGCGTCATCCCGTTGCCGGTTCCGACCAAAGTGGACGTGATCGTCTACCCGAATCCGTATCAAAACACCGTTTACTTCAACATCACCACTTCGGTCTCGGGACCGGGATCACTGGAGTTCTACAATCTGCGTGGCGAAAAAATTGCGGCCATCGAAGGGACACAGTTCCAGGCGGGTGTCCAACAGACGATCGCCGTACAGATGACGGTCGCGCATAATCAGGCGGTGGTGTATGTGTTCCGGATCGGCAACAAAAAGGTAGACGGAACGCTGGTACCGCTGAAATAGCGGGTTGAGGCGACCGCGCGGATGCAACAAAGTGAGTGTTAAGCGTGTCTTTTAGCGAAATTTCCTGCCATGAGGATCGTCTTGTCCGCACTACTCGGGTTAATCGTCTTTTTGTCCCGCGCCCAGCAGCCGGCCATGGCACCCACCGGGGAGGCCATTCAAAAGCTCGAATCCGACATTCCGGTCTTACTCGAAAGATCCGATGTCCCTGGAATGTCGATCGCACTCATTCGCGATGGCAAGGTGGTTTGGTCAAAGGGATTTGGGGTCAGCAATGCGGTCACTAAAAAACCAGTTACGACTACCACGATCTTTGAAGCGGCTTCCCTCAGCAAGCCGGTCTTTGCCTATGCGGTCCTGCGCCTGGTGGACGAAGGGAGGCTGAACCTGGACACGCCGCTCAACAAATACCTCGGCAATAATTATGATGTAGCGGGGGACGACCGGATCAACCTCATCACGGCGCGGCATGTGCTTAGCCATACGTCCGGATTCCCCAACTGGCGGGACGGCGATGGCACAAAGACCTTGCTCATCCATTTCAAACCGGGAGAAAAATGGAGTTATTCCGGCGAAGGAATGGTCTATCTCTCGCGCGTCGTGGAGAAGATCACCGGAATGCGCTTCGAGGCGTTTATGCAACAATATGCCCTCCGGCCGCTGGGGATGACAGCCAGCAGCTACATTTGGCGGAACAGGTTCGATTCGTTGAAAGCTTACCGGCATGACCTGATCGGCGCGCTGAGTGGCAGGAATCAGCCGACCGACGCCAGGGAGGACACGCTGCATGACGATGGCAACGCCGCGGCAAGTCTGCAAACAACCCCGGAAGACTATGCAAAGTTCATTATCGCCGTCATGAACGGAACGGGGCTGAAAAAAGCGACCTGGCGGCAGATGCTGACCCCACAGGCGCGGGTAGACGCCAAATATCCGCCGATCGCCTGGGGCCTTGGCGTCGGCCTGGAGACCATGCCGGAGGGGACGTATTTCTGGCATTGGGGGGATAACGGCGATGCCAAAGCATACGTTGCTGGTTTCCTGCCGAATAAATGCGCGGTGGTCTATTTTGCGGATGCTTCCAACGGGCTCTCCTTCACCAAAGAGATCCTCGATGACGCGATCGGTGGCGAACACCCGGCGCTGGCCCATCTCGACTACGACCGGTACAATTCCCCCGGGCGCCGGCTGACTAAAGCTATCCTTTCCGGGAGCGCCGCGGAACCGCTAAAGGATTACCGCGAGCAACGGGCCAGGACCGGGGATAGCATAAGCGAAGGAAGCATGAACACCCTGGGGTATCTTCTTATCCGGCTGAAGAGGCTCGACGATGCGATCGCCGTATTCACCCAAAATACAGAAGACTATCCCAACTCCTGGAATGTGTGGGATAGTCTTGCCGAGGCGTATATGGATAAGGGTGATAAGGAACTCGCCATCAAGTATTATGAGAAGTCGCTCCAGCTCAACCCCGGCAATTCGAACGGCGCCAGCCAGGTTAAGAAGCTGAAAGGTTCCTAAGGGGCTATCCCCGGCCGGGCCGAAGGCCGGATCTCAGCGGGCCGTCAGCGGTCGGGCGGAAGCTCGGAGGTACCACGACAGCAGCGTGAATACACAAAGGACGAGAGGCGCTGCCACGTGCCAGCCGGGCATATTGCTCATCGCGTTGGAGGCGGCGGCTCCGGTCAGGTCAAATACTATCCCCGCATAGGCCCACTCTTTTACCCGCGGAAAGCCGGGGATCAGGATGGCGATCCCGCCAAACAATTTCCAAAACCCGAGAATGGTGACAAAGAAGGCCGGATAGCCAAGGCGGACGATCCCATCTACCGATTCTTTGGCGCTGATCAACTGGAAAATGCCGCCGGACAGAATAGAAAAGGCAACAAGGATCGTCACAACCCAATACGTGACCCTGACGAGGGTGGAGGCGCGGTTGGGCTGGCTCACCGGCGTCCATTTCCGGCTCTCAGGCCGAAGTGTCCAGGATGCCACGGTCAGGAGCGCCAATATCAACGGGCTCCAGGGTTCGGACTTATCACCACGCATGAAATGAGAGGCTGCGGCGCCGGTGTACACCAGGAACAGCCCGATGTAGGCCCATTCCTTCAAGCGCCCGAACCGGGGGATAACCAGGACGACGGCGGCGGGCAATTTCCAAATGCCGAGTATGGTCAGGAGGTAAAGAGGATAACCCAGGTGGGCGAAAGCGTCCTTTACAAAAGGAATGCGGGCGAAGTCCCATTCCGCGCCGAGGGCGGTCTCCAATACAATCAAACCCGTTGCCACCCAATAGGCGATCGGCCTGAGGAGATTCGTGGCCGGGCGGGCAAGTCTAAGCTGTTCCATAATTGTCGTTTTTTACCATAATATGGATCGGGCACGCGGCGATTGGACAGGGCGCGGGGATTTTTTCCCGATGATCATTCGGTCCGCAGCGTCGTCACCGGGTTGGAGAGTGCCGCGCGGACGGTGGTAAACGCAATGGTGGCCAGCGCAATTCCCACCGCGATCAGCGCCGTGAGAGGAAACAGCCACCAGCTGATGCCGGTCCGGTACGCGAACTGATGCAGCCATTCGTTCATTCCGATCCAGGCGACGGGCGAAGCGATCAGCAGCGCGATGATCACCAGCCGGACTGTTTCGGCTGAAAGCATTTGAGTGAGTTGGGGGATGGATGCCCCAAGCACTTTACGGATGCCGATCTCTTTCAGTCGCGTCCGGATACTGTAAGCAGTCAGACCCAACAAGCCCAGGCAGGCGATCGCGATGGAAAGTCCGGCTGCAATCCCGAAGAGGCGCTGGAAATTGGTTTCCTTTTTATATTGTTCCTGAAAGTCTTCGTTCATAAACCGGTAGTCAAACGCATAACCGTGAAAATAGCTATTCCATACCGACCCGGCACGGCTGACCAACCGGCGGGAGTTACGGCCGTCGTATCGGATAGCAACGACCTCGGTCTGATCCCCGATCCCCAGGACGACCGGCCCGATCTGGTCCTGCAGCCCATGTTGGTGGTAATCGCGGAGGACGCCGATGACGACACCATCCTTGCCGGAAGTGCTTAATTTCTTACCTATGGCTTCAGCCGTGTTGTGCCAGCCAAACGTCCTCATAGCGCTCTCATTGATGATCAAATTGTTGTTCCGGTCGTCCTG
>Ga0206918_1053_pt1 | contig 29082 bp, 25 predicted proteins | sample Alteio_BWOrgHeat_69_FD_152950 | JGI IMG/M metagenome (GOLD analysis project Ga0206918, IMG submission 152950) | Enriched cells from forest soil in Barre Woods Harvard Forest LTER site, Petersham, Massachusetts, United States -... | ecosystem: Environmental > Terrestrial > Soil > Temperate forest >... | reverse complement strand
GGCCGGGATGTTGAGGCTTATCTAAAAGCAGCCTATTTTATAGGAAAATACTATTTCTCCATCCATACTGGAAAGGAACGTCAAGACTATGGCCTTTTGCTGAGCAACAGATTCCTTTGGAGATACAACGGCAAATGCAACGGGAAAACCTAGTTCCCATATTTCACGAATACATTCACTATATCCATGAGATCAGCACGCCGGTTGGGAATGTAGGGCTCTCCCTTGACTTAATTAAGAAAAGCTTATTCAGTAATTTTTTTGATCCACGAAAGGATAGCTGCGAGAGTCTTGGAATGACTGGCGACCTGTGTGACCGCTACCGGTATATGAACGCTTCAAAAGCTCTCTTGGAAGGTTCAAAAAGCGTTAATGCAAAAATCTTGAAAATCGAGCTCGCGGGGAATCAATTGCAAAATTTTCAAATCCTAAGCGGGGATATGCTTGGATCACGTTCCATCGAAATCCCCATTCTTACCGCCGAGATATACCAAAATGACAAATTTGAGGTCGATCTATATTTTGGGAAATTCTTCATCTACGAAGGTCTGGCTTACGAGCTGGATCGTGAACTGGATAAGCAATTATTAGGACTTTCAGTTATTCGGGATGATATGCGGTTTACAGAATATACTGTCCTCAGATTAGTGGCTTTGAAAATCTATCCTGATATCGATACAAAGAGCTTTTTAACAGTTGCCTCCCTTTCCCTTGCTTACATCAATTGCGGGTTCGTTTTTATTGACTTGTTACGCGTTTTAAAAAAACGGGTGGATGCCGGTGAACGACTGGAAGACGTTCTTGAACAACTTAAGCAACAGGTCCGGGAGTTGATGGCGGGGCAAAGTGATGATTTCGAGGGTGCTCAGGAAGAAATTATAGCCATTTTCACCGGACGTCCCCAACTTTTGACCGCGTTTCAATATATCTGTGGCCAAGCGAAAGCAACATACGCCATTCGGAAGGCTGACCCTACCTTTGAGGTCGATCTGATATTTTCTGGACAATTCGAAACCTTATTGGAGAAGGCTTCTATATGTGATTACATGTATCAATTCACTGACTTGGATTCCTTTAGCCGCGATTTTTTAGGAACGAGCTCAATGGACGATGCTACCAGTCAAGCCTGTAAGGTGCTGATAAGCTATAGCCATTACCAGGAATGCCACCGTGAATTTTCAACTGCAAAACTTGAGAGTAGAAATATAGAAACGCCCTGTCCATTCTTTTCTTGCTGCAATCTTCAACTGAGACAAGAACATGCGAAAATCTGCGCCAGTCGGCCCTGGCGAATTTTTGAAGTCAGCGCAAGGACAGATCAAAGATACTGCTGGTATGGCAACGGGGTATTGGAATTTAAAGGGATTACTGAGCCATAAATACCGATTTAAGCGTTTGCTGCTCATCCCAAAACGGGGTGCCCGGAAAGATATCTTTCAGATGAAAGCTCGAAATATAGTTCGCAGGATTGTGTCCATCTCTGAAAAGTCGCCCTTTCTCCTGATGAGTTTTTCCCGGTACGACTGCTGGATGATACCCTTGTCTTTTAGCTCCCCTTGGTATTTCTGCTTCTTATGGTTGTATCCCGTCCATATGATCGGCGCCAGGCCGTCCTGCTGGGTTAGAATATCGACGCCCAAATATAGTTCAATGCCACACGCCAATCCATTGATATTCATTTCATTTAATCCCGTAGGACCTATTGTGGGATACCTTTCGGCAATCGGGATATCCGGTAGTTTTAGGACTTTTATATTTGTTGGAAGTGTATCTAAATGCGTTCGATCCATTTCGCTAATGCCAGTTGTGTCGTTATCGAAGAGCGCAACGATGGGGTGTTTCACTCCTGCTGCGGCGAATGATAAAACGAGATTTACCAACGCTGAGGCGTTCCTCTCAATGATGTATTCTGCAAGGTTGATAAACTGGAAATATGGGAGGAGGTGTGGATAGAGCAACTTTAATGCGCCTTGAATGAATTCCGCATCGGTTTTACCTTCCGTGAGGACAATGATTTTTTCACGAACTTTTGGGACGATTTGGTCGAACATGGCCCCATCTCCGGTTGATATTTCAGTAAGATCGTACTCGACAACGGCGTTATCGGGTACCATTGCTAAAAGGCAATATAAATGAGCGATTTGGTCTTGTTCATCTATTGAAAGGTCAATTGATAACAGATAATCTCGGAGATTGTCAAATGAGCCTTTATGGGTAAAAATCTTATTTTCAATAATATATTTAACTTCGTCCAGGTATTGTTGGAAAGATACCTGTTGAATGGGGAATTTGTAAAATCCACCTTTCCCTGCTGCCTTTATAGATTGGACAAAATCTTCACTAGCTTTTCTAAGACTCATGCCGTAGATTTCAAGCCTTGAACGACAAACACCTACTGTCTGACGAAACCCACGAAAAAGAAATGTCTCTGGCTTGTCAACGAAATAAGAAGGACCCCAAACGAATATGCTCCGAGAACTGTATGGTCGTTGCTCGATAACCATATCATCAGGTTGAAATAGGCAATCAAGTATCCAACTATGGTATCTCAGAATACAGCCAAAGAATGGGTAGCCATGTATGTATAAAATTGATTCGGGATCCAAGGGAACAGAATCCCGGTTAATACCGGTCGAGGGCTCTTCCATAGTGCACTTATTTCTTTTTCGCCAGCATCTTTTCGAGCATGGCGATCTTTTCGTCCTTCTCCTTTAATAATGCCTCGTACAGCCTTTTGTTCTCATCCAAAACCTCCATCCATTTATCGATGGGATTAAAGTTATAAGTGCCGTAATTTCCAATTACATGGGAAGTGCTATTGTCGTGGAAGGTATTAATATAGCTTACTGCCGCCTCTTCATCAAAATTTTTGATGGCCTCGACCGGAACCTTCAAGACTCTGGCAACCTGTTCCAAAATTGCCGGATCGACAGTTTCTTTGGTCTCCAAATGCGAAACCTTGGATTGGGTCCAGTCGTCGCCCAGTTCCAGGGCTAGGTTCTCCTGTTTGATCCCAAGCATTTCCCGGAACCGCTTAATGTTTCGGCCTTCATGTACTTTGCTAGGCATATTGTCGGTGGTTGTCATGTGGCGAATTTAAATCTTTTTATAGGATGGTAAAATAACGAAATGTTGCCTTAAATATCGGTAAAATATTCAGAATACCCGTTAAAATATATTGGCAACGAATTGAATATGAGCGGTCGGTAAAGTTACTTGCATTTATCCTTTCATTCCACCAAACATTGAAATATGGAGCAAGTAGAACCGGTAAAAAATACCCCGCCGTTCAATGAAGAAGCCTGGATAAAACTCATTTTCCTACTCAATGATACCCAGGATTGGCTTAACCAACTGGCAAGCGGGGCACTCATGCAAGTGCCCATGAAGAACCGGAAACGCCTGTTGCGGAAAACGTACTACCTCCCACTTCCATCCCTGGCACATATTCTGGAACGGCATCATTATAAGATTCCACGCCACCCCGGAACAGGCAAGTTTACCATCCCCGTGCCGGAGATACTTTCCTACCTACGGGATATATCTGCTGAGCCAGGGATACCCCTGGCCGGGTCCCTCGATTTTCGACGAACGGTCAATGTCGGCAAGATCGTCGGGTTTGACCAGGATCAATTGCCTACTACCTATATTACCGTCCTGACAGATGCGGGAGGACGAATATTAACCGCCTTTCCGGGTATCCATTTCACCCTTCATACAGAAACCAACCAAGAATAAATTATACCTCCTTTTATGAAACAGGAACAAAACTACATCGAAACTTCCATCTGGTACAAAGATGAAATAGCTGATCCTGACCAGATCATTGCGGAATTTTTCTCGGCGGCGGGCCTCGACGCGAACCGGAAGATCATTCGAAATCTCTTATTCGCCGCCAATTCGACGAAGATGTATAACAAAGATACCCCTGGCGATCTCCTGTTTCACATGCGCTTATTCGAATCGCTTATTAACGCGGCCTACCTGATAAACCAGGAGAAAAGGAAAAGCCCACTTGAAATTCCCAATTATGACCTATTCAATCCGAACCTTTTTCGGGGTTGGGGTAGGGATACTACCGATTGGGAGTTTATTCCGCATTCATTATCCTTGAAAGAATATGTAAACCCGTATGTAGTCTTTAAAAGGTTTTTCAAATTCAAGGAGCTGCCGAAGTGGAAGAGTGATTTGCAAGAAATCCTCAACTATGCGTTAGGAAAAGATAGCCTGTTTGAAGCCGGGTCTTATATTGACTGCCTGCCAATTTACTTGCATATGACGAAGCTCATCGAAGCGGCCCATTTGATCGATGTAAGGGAAATCTATCATATCGGGGGAATGATGAAGCACAGGATCAAATGAAAGAATTGCACGAAAGGAACAACCTTCGCAGGGGTACTTCATTGCCCGTTTGTTAGTCCATCCCCTGTTTGCTGCTGCTTTTTTTGCCCGGTTGAAACAAGCACCGAAGCCCGGGCAATGAGGTAGCCCTGCGAAGCGCCAAAGCCGTTACTAAAGCCCGGTCCTATTCTTCCGCTGCCCGGCTGCGGCAGCTTAACCCCACCCCTAATCCACTTCCTTTTCACCCGCGAAACCTATAGCTTCGGCCTCCTTTTCTTCTTCTTTTTCATTTCGTGGGTCAGTTCATAGGGGGCACCCTCCTGCTCAGGGATCGGTTTCAGCAATATCTCCAAGATCGACGGCGAAAGCGAGCGGCCCATATCAGGAGAGGAAGAAGGTGGCGGCAAGGAAGGGGCGGGGCGCGTCCCTTGGCTGGAAGAAGGGGTTTGCCTCTGCCTCATAGCGGGCCGGATCTCCTGCCGTTGCCTAACGGTTTCAGTCTCTTCCTGGCTGGTGCGGCACCGCTGTTCCAATCCCTTCGCACTGTATTCTTTTCCCAGGTCGCTCCCTTTAAAGGCTGACTTGGACTTGAAATCCACAAAGGTAACTCCGTAGGCTTTTCCCTCTTCCGTGCGCTGGACCACCATTTCAATACGCTCGCGGGCGAGGGCTTGTTTTAATTCCTCCAGGGTAAGTTTTCCGTTCCGCAAGGCCCAATCAATATTTACTTTGACGTGCTTTTTATGCTGTACCCGCAGGATTTCATTCTTGGCATACTTCTTTTCCAGATTCGCCAAAGTAGGTTTATGCCAGAAGGCGCTGGCTTTGATCGGGGTGCCGATCTTGTTGCCGTTCTCATCCAGCACCCGGTATAATAGTCCCTTGTGTTGGCGCAACCGGGAATTCTTTTCACCCGGATCAGCGGCCACATTATACAGTTGCAGGATCGCGTTCAGCTCGCCCAGGCTGGTGAATTTATATTCCCGCGTGACATATTCCAGGACGTTGGAGATCGCCTGCTTGGTGCCGTTCTTGCCATATTGGACCCTCGGGGGGCCGAAGTGATCCGGTTTCTGCTGCTGGCTTTGGGTCTCTTTTTGCTGCTCTGCTTTGGTCAGCCCGTAGAGTACTTCAATCGTTTTCCGGGCCTTTTCCGATTGGTTGCGGCCAATATTATTCATCTCGATCTTACTGCCATCCGCCCGGATATTGGTCGTCACGATATGAATGTGTTGGTGGCCGGCGTCTTTGTGCTCATAGACCAAATAGGGCTGCTTGCCGAAACCGATCATCTGCATGTAGGTATCTGCAATGGTTTTCAACTTCTCCTGGTCGAGCTTATCGGCGTCCGCAAAGTTCAAACTGATATGTACGCTGTTGGCAGTGATTCTTTCGTTAAGCGCCGCCTGGTGCTCCAGGCAGTGCAGCTTATCGTAAAAACTCAGTTGATCCAGGTCCTTGGGATAGCCGACGGCGTTGATACATTCGGCCCCTCCGTGTTTAACTTTTTGCTCGTTGTAGTTAAGGGTGCGGGAGAGACTGCTACCCCTTTTTATGCGCGCAACCATACATCTGCAAATTGATTGATCCGGCCTTTGATTTCCTCGACGTCCTTAAAGATCGCCTTGACGTGAACCTCGTGCGCGATGATCCAGGGCAGTAGCTCTTTATTGTCCCGGAACGAATGGAGCTTTTTAACGGACTGATTGAGATTATTGCCTGCTGCATTGAACTCTGTTCGCAGCTGGATCAGCACTGCCATTAAGTCATCGAGCGATTGATCGCGCGTTCGGATCGTGACCGAACCGTTTAACAATACATGCCGAAGGTAGTCGCTTAATTTGCGGCTGGTAGTCGTCTTGAAACGGCTGTTGATTGCTGCATACTCCTGGGGAGTGAGCCGGATGCCGATGATCCGGGAGCGGTTGGGAATTTTCTTTTCCATACTGCACTATTCTTTTGGGTTACAAAATTGAGGTTGGGCGGCAGGCCCCGGAAAGGCTTGCCTTTCGGTTCTTGTTCTTAACCCCCGCGACTCCGGAGCAAAGGGGGGGCTGTTTTTTTCGCTTGTTTAACAAGCGGACATCTAGCCGGTTGCTCCCGAAGGAGGCAACCTGATCCGGGGGCCGCTTGCGGCCCCTCTCTGTCTTTAGATCGTTTATACGGTTAGGTGGGATAACCGTGCGGGTGAAGTAATAACCGTATCGTCTTGAGAATCTTTGCCATCTGATAGTCACGGTACTGGTGGTAGATGAAATCCTCGGCATCTACCTGCCTTTCCTGCTGTATCCAGTCATGCAATGGCAGACAAAGAGGTCCTTTGGGCTGACGATCACGTACATAGGCCGCCAGGGGGATATAGGGCGGGGCTTCGGCGGCTGCCTTGGTGATTAACCGTTCATAGAGATCAGGGGCCAGGGTAGTCTTAAATTCGTCTAATAGCTCTAGCGCGCAAACCTCCTGCATCCCTTGCCGCAATAAGGCGGCATACCCCGCCACCTTCTCCGCTTCAAAGTAGCCTATCAGCCATTCCTTGAAGGGCGTTTCGAGGCTGTCCAGCACGCATTTGTTAAACACCTTGTACCAGGAGGGGAAGTCTGCGAGCGTAAAGCGGTCTGAATATCTGGCAGTCACGAAATCGATCACGCGGCTTTCCAGCGCGTCCATCTGGTCGATGGTCATGCCGATGTACTCATACTTGGCCTGGGAAAATACATCGAAGTAGTAACTCTTGAGCGCAGTCGTCTTGCGGTCATAGGTGATCTGGACGTAGAGGGGATAAGTCTCCCGCCTCCTGAACAGCACGGGTTTTACCCGCTCGTTGAAGAAGGTCTTGTAGCTGACTTTATAGTATTCCTTCGGCATGGGCGTTTAACAATTCTCCCACAAAAATAAATAAAGTTTGTTTGAAAAACAAAAATAAACAAAACATTTTGTAATTTAGCTACGGTCTTGCGAATAGAAAATTGTGCTGTTGAAAATGTAGGAGGTTCAAAATGGAACAAATTAAACCCGAAGAAATCGTGCAAATACTCCGTGACTATGGGACTATTGTAACCGTAGAAGAAGCCAGGATTATCCTGGAATTCATGTGGAAATTAGCTAACTTAACTTTAGATCAATACTTATCACTATGACGGCAGATTTGTATATCCGGGTATCGACCGATGAGCAGGCAGACAAGGGATATTCCCAACGTGACCAGGAGGAACGGCTGCGGAAATATTGTGAACTCCAAAAGATCACCATCCGGAAGGTGATCCGCGAAGACCATTCCGCCAAAACGTTCAACCGGCCTGAATGGACGAAACTACTAGCTGATTTAAGAAAACGGCGGGGGCAAGTTGATTTCATCCTTTTCATCAAATGGGACCGATTTAGCCGGAATGCCGGGGATGCCTACCAAATGATCAATACGCTGCGGAAGTTGGAAGTAGAACCCCAGGCCATCGAACAGCCGTTAGACCTGTCTGTCCCGGAAAATAAAATGATGCTGGCTTTTTACCTTGCTGCACCCGAAGTGGAAAATGATCGCCGGGCTTTAAATGTATTGCACGGGATGCGGCGGGCGAAAAAAGAAGGTCGCTGGATGGGACCCGCCCCGGTTGGGTATGCCAACAAGATTACCGAAGATGGTAAGAAATTCATAGCCCCTAAAGAACCGGATGCCAGTATTATGAAATGGGCGTTTAAAACCCTGGTCACCGGGCAATATACTGTGGCAGAAATTTACAAGGAATCGAAGGCAAAAGGGATCAAGGTTACCCGGTCGAATTTTTGGGTTGCACTGCGCAATCCGGTGTACTGTGGGAAGATTTACATAGGTCCCTATAAGGATGAACCAGTCCGCCATGTGCCCGGCCTTCATCAGCCGATTATTTCGGAATCCCTGTTTTATGATGTGCAAGACTACTTGGACGGGAAGAAGAAGAATTACCGAACAAAGCTAAGTTCTCAGGAAACGTTTCCGTTGCGCGGCTACCTGTTATGTCCTAAATGTGGGAAGTTGTTGACCGGCAGCGGGTCAAAAGGAAATGGCGGTCAGTATTACTATTACCATTGCAACAACGCCTGCAAAACGCGCTTCAAAGCGGAGAACGCCAATGATCTTTTCTGCCGGGAGCTGCGGAAATACATTCCGCGCCCTGGGATGGAAAAGGCTTATGCCCATGTGCTGAATACCGCTTACAAGGTCAGAACAAAAAGCCAGCGGGAAGATATTAGGTCACTCGCCGAACAGATCGACGCGGCGGGCAACGATATCTCCAAGGGGCGGCAATTGCTGTTGAAAGAAGAAATAGACGCCCAGGATTTCCGGGAGATCAAGCGGGAAAATGAGAGGAAGATCGAAAGGCTGGAAGCCCGGCTAATCGAGGTTTCCAGTCTGTCCGCGAATATAGAACCCCTGCTGGAAAAAGCCGTTTCGAATCTCGCTCACCTGGACGAATTATATCAAGACGGGGATACAAAGCGGAAGCGAACGATCATTGGTTCGATTTATCCCGAAAAACTCACTTTTGACGGATTCCGATATCGAACCACGCGCGTCAATGAGGCCGTTGAGCTGATATACACGCTGGACGCGGGTTTCAGCCAAAATGAAACAGGACAAGCCAAAGAAGATTTTGACTTGTCCTGTTTGGTGACCCGGGCGGGATTCAAACCCACGACCGCCTGCTTAGAAGGCAGGAGCTCTATTCAGCTGAGCTACCGGGTCATGATGTGCCGGGCGATCGGATGATCGGGCGGCCGGACGGCCGGATCGCGCGGCGAAAACCGCCGCGAAAATAAAGAAAATTCGCGGTTATACCTATCTTCGACCCGCTATGGATGTCAAGATCGATGAAAGCTGGAAACAGGTGCTAAAGCAAGAGTTCGCCAAACCCTATTTCCTGCAGGCCACAACCTTTCTGAAGACCGAGAAAATGAGCGGCGTGAACATCTTTCCGCCGGGCAGCCTCATATTCAACGCCTTCAACACCACTCCATTCGAAAAGGTCAAAATCGTTCTGCTGGGCCAGGACCCTTATCACGGCCCCGGGCAAGCCCATGGCCTGAGTTTTTCCGTCCCAAAAGGTATCCCTCCGCCTCCATCGCTGATCAATATCTTCAAAGAGCTCCACAACGATATCGGCATGCCCATCCCAAGCCACGGCAACCTGACCCATTGGGCGGAGCAGGGCGTGCTGCTGCTCAACGCATCGCTTACCGTCCGGGCCAACGATCCCATGAGCCATGCCCGCATCGGCTGGGCCGAATTCACTGATGCCGTGATCAGTAAGGTATCCGCCCGGAAACCCCATGTCGTTTTTCTGCTGTGGGGAAAATTCGCGCAGGAGAAACAGGCCCTCGTTGACGAAACGAAACACCTGGTGCTGAAAGCAGCCCATCCGTCGCCCTTCTCGGCCGACCGTGGCTTCTTCGGCTGCCGGCACTTCTCCCGTGCCAACACCTGGCTCATGAGCAAAGGCATCGACCCCATAGATTGGACATTGAACTAAAAGCAACCGACCATGGACAAAAAGTTTGGTATTTGGAATATCCTGGGGCGGATTTGGGCCGTATGGGCCATCCTCATCTTTGTGATCACGATGCTGATCTTCATGATCCCCTTTCTCCTTTTTTGTTATTTTCGGAGTGACCCGCAAAAGACCAATTGGTTCACGCGGTATTCACGGGTATGGATGGGCGTCTTTCTCCCGTTGGCCGGATGTCCCCTGCGGATAAAGGGGAAGGAAAAATTCGCCAAAGGGCAAACCTATATCGTCGTCTGTAATCATAATGCCCTCATCGATGTTCCAGTGACCTCTCCGGGCATTCCCGGTGGCAATAAGACGATCGCCAAGATCGAAATGGCCAAAGTGCCGCTATTCGGAATGATGTATCGCACCGGCAGCGTACTGGTCGACCGGAAAAGCGAAGCCAGCCGCCGCGACAGCTTCGTGAAGATGAAAGAGGCATTGGACATGGGGCTGCATATGTGTATCTACCCGGAAGGAACCCGCAACAAAACCACTGAACCGCTGAAATCCTTCCACGACGGGGCTTTCCGTCTCGCGATCGCAACCGGCAGGGAGATCATCCCGGCCATTATTTTCCATAGCCGGACCATCATGCCGGCAGACAAACCCTTTTACCTTCGGCCGCATCGCCTGGCGATGCACTTCCTCGACCCGGTAAAACCGGCGGCGGATGAATCGGTCGAAACGCTCAAACAACGGGTCTTCGTCCTTATGCGGGACTATTACGCACGCGGCCCCCGCTAATCTATTCGTTGTAGAAGTACTTGGTCCGGTTGATCTTGAGGTCCTGCAGAATACCCGATTTGGGGCTGATGGTGAAGCTGAAGAAATGCGTGTACCCGACCGGGGTCACGTTGATGGACATCTGCCAGCAATGTAGATTCCGGGATATGGAAGCCGTCAGCGACTGCATATTGCCCGCCTTCACGTCATAATAGCCGTTCAACCCGACTTTCCAGTTAGTTGTCAGGTTGAAATCACCGCTCCAGTTGATGCTGGACGTGATCGTAGTCTTATAACTGTAATCGGATTGCAGCTGGTTGGCGAAATTCAATGCAAAGGAGAGATTTAGCGACCAGGAGATGTTGAAATCCGCAAACTGCCCGGGATTCTGCCGGATATAGTTCAGCTGCGCCTGCTGCTCTTCTATCGTCATGGGGAGCTGGTCGGATCCCTGCGCGGCCTTCTTCTGATCCTCCAGCTTTTGATCTATCGGGGCACTTTTGAAGCTGGTAGAGATCGCGAGATTCCCGGTGGTGATCCGGCCCACAGAGAACGACTTCCCGTCCCAGGCATATTTGTTGATATCCGTGCCGTGTGCATTGTGCTGATAAGGGTCCAGCGTGGTTCCCCCCGTGATGTTGATGTTCTTGAACAGCGTACTTCGGAAATAAAAAGTGATATTGGACAATTTGAACGAGTCGGCGAGATAGTTGTAGCTACCGGTAAACCCGACCCCATCGATGATCGTCGTTTTTTTGATACCCGCGCTCGACGTATCGGTCTTCGATCGGGTCTTGATCTCAAAATGGTTGTCCAGCCCAAAGGAGATGCCCCCAAACGTCCCCTCCGAAAACGGCCCGTATACTGTTCCGTCATAATAGGACACCCTTCGGGTGGGGGTATATTTCGTTAAGTCGCCGGTGTCGTATGGCGTTCGGATCGTGTACCAGTCCTTTGCGGCAAAATTTGGGGTATAGGTCAGGCTGAAAGTCGGGCGGATCACATGCCGGATGCCCATCAGGCTGCTGTTTCGACCGAATCCCTGAAAGGTACCGAAGATGGCGGTGGCCAGGCTCAGGCTGTAGGACATGCTTTCTTCCTGGAAAATGCCCTTTACGATCGCATCCGTATCGACCTTGTTGCGTCCGGCATCGTAGTGACGGAACATCTTCCGCCCGTAGACCCGCTCCGACAGGCTGACTCCAGGCGTCACCGTGACCGGGCCTTTTAGCGGCAAGGCGAGGGTGATGGGGATACTGTTTTGGGCCCCCCATTGAAATGTATCGAGCGCACGTTTCAGGGTGAACAGCGAATCATAGAAACTGGCGTTGCCCGCTATCGTTGTGGTCAGACCGATCCCCAGCTTCTCATACCATTTTGGCGTGCCGACAAAGTTTTTGGCTTGCAGCGGATAGGTTACCGGTGCCGTGAAGGACAGATTCGGCAGGGAGACGTTGATGAGCCGGGTCTCGTTGTTCTGGTTGTGATTGGCGCTCATCGTGAGGTTATACTTCTGGGCGAACGTATGGGAATAAGTGATCGAAGAGCTGAGCTGGTTATTATAAGCCGCGGTGGGATTGTTGAGCTGGCTTGCCGCAAACTTGGTGGATGCCACGTTGACATTGGCGGAGAAATTGGTCCCCGGCCGCGCCTTGCTGTCCATGGAATGGGCCCAGTTGAAGCTGAACGTCTTCGTGGATTGGAAGGCGTCAGCTCCGGAAGAAGCGAGCAACTTGGTATTCTGCATGGTAAAATTCACCTGCCCGCTGTATTTGTACCGGACCTTATATTCTGGGGTCAGGTAGATGGCCCATCCGCCGTATGAATAGAGGTCGGTCCGGAAGATCACGTCGAAATTATCGCTCACCACCCGATAATACCCGAGGCCCGTCAGGCCGAGGCCCGCCTGGTCGCTGGACGTGAACTCGGGCGGCAGCAGCCCCGAGTGCCGGCCCTGGGTCAGGGGGAAGAAGCCGAAGGGGATATATATGGGGATGGGCACCCCTTCGAATTCGGGGTGGATCGGGCCCGTAATGGCCATCTTCTGGTTGATGATTTTCATCTTGTTGGTCCGGAACGCAAAATGGGGAGTGTCAAGATCACAGGTAGTAAAGACGCCCCGGTAGCCGAAATACTCTTCCGGTGTGATCTTCTTCATCTTGTCCACGTGTACGTACATCTGACCCGAGACCGTATACGTATGCTGGGTAATCGCTTTCTGGGACTTGGTGTTGTAGCGGATCGTGTCAGAGACCAGCGTACTTTCGCCCTGGACCAATTTGGGCAGCCCCTGAACCACCCCGGCTGAATCTTGGCTTGGCGATGCGATCACGAGGTTGTTCGACTGATTGAAGGTGATCCGGTCGGCGGTCAGCGTGGCATCATTGTATTTAGACTCGGCTTTCGAATAAAGCGTAACCTCCTGGGAATGCACCTTCATTACGATGGAGTCCGAAGCCTTGTAATTGACTATCCCGGAGGACGTATCCTGGGAGATCGTATAGTCGGGGGTATCCACGTTACGGCCATACCGAACCCGGATCGTCGTATATCGGGCCGTGTCGTTGTGGATATTCCGGTAGCTCGTGTCCAGGGAAGGAAGCGGCCGGATACTGTCGCGATGCGCGGCCGGTATCGTGTCGGGAGAAGATGTTAGAGTTTTGTCAAAACGGATCGCAGGTGAATAATTTGCCGGACTATTGAACGTTACTGAAAAGAATAGAACAGTAAAAGTCAATATCAGTAAAGTTTTTGAAGTAATTTTGCGTCCGTTATTGTTCATACTTTTTTGGCGACGAGTAGGTTTCGGCGATAAGGTACGCGGCAAAAATAGCCATAACTCCCATAAGAATATGTGAAGATTGAAGGGATTTGGCAAAATATCAGGACTATGATCAGAAAGACGGCCGCCTTGTTAATGCTCTGTGGAAATACTGTCGGACTCCGGTCAGCGGATAAGATGCCGTCAGGTAAGATGCCGTCGCCGCAACGGGTCTCGCTTCATACGGTCATCATCGACCCGGGCCACGGCGGAATTGATCCGGGCACACACGGCCTGCTCAGTAAGGAAAAGAACGTTGCGCTCAGCATCTCCTTGAAATTGGGAAAGGCCCTGCAACAGGAATATCCCGATCTGAACGTCGTCTACACCCGGACGACGGATAAGATGCCCGGCGACCGTACGAATATCCGGGACGGCATCCGTTACCGTGCCGAACTCGCCAACCGGGAACATGGTGACCTGTTCATCTGCATCCATTGTAACTCCAATGGCGAACCGGCAGGCCGGTATTCCGTCCGGGAAGTGGCCGGCTACAAAACGATCGGCAAAGGAAAGAAAAGGCGGAAGATCCCCGTCTATGCGACCCACTGGATCACCAATACAAAAACCGGTACCGCCACTTATATCTGGAAGGCCGACCGCAGTATCCCGAAAGGCAAGGCGATCAACCAGCGGAACGGGGAGAATATGGGAGACACCGACAACAGTGCCTATGATCTCGGCACGCCGGAGGCGCGGATGAGCGCCTTGCTGTATGAGAAAAAATATTTTGCGAACAGCGCGTTATTCGGTACCCTTGTCGAAGATGCGTTCAAAAAAGCCGGCCGGCGCAGCGAGGGCGTATTGCAGCGGCAGATCGGGATCGGCGTCCTCCAGGCAACGGGCATGCCCAGCGTCCTGATCGAAACCGGCTACCTGACCAACCAGGAGGAGGAACGATATTTGAACAGTAAATCGGGACAGAGCCAGGTCGTCGGCAATATCGTGTCGGCTTTCCGGCAATACGTTAACCTAACCACCGGCGAACATCCCGGGGCAAATACAGTTGATGGAAAAACACCCCGAAAGGGACTGCCATAAGAAGAGAATGAAACGGACAAAACATCTACTATGTATGCTATTGGGGGGCGGAGCCTTTCTCGCCCTGACGTCGTTCTATCCCGGCAGGCGTCATTTGGAAGGCCCCCGGCCTACACAAAAACAAGCCATCCGGACCATCATCATCGACCCCGGCCATGGCGGATTCGACAACGGCACCAGCGGCCTCCTTTCCAAAGAGAAGGACGTTGCCCTGTCCATTTCCACCAAACTTGGACAGCTGATCAATGAAGCTTTCCCCGATATCAAGATCGTCTTTACCCGCACCACCGACGTGATGCCGGGGGTCGGCGCCGACCTCCCTGCCGGTTATAGCCATCATGCGGGAATCGCTGCCGGACTGAACTACCGGGCCGACCTGGCCAACCGCTCGAGGGGCGACCTTTTTATCTGTATTCACTGCGACAACGACGGCCACCCCGCAGGTCCATATGTCGCCCGTCGGGTCATCGGCCACAAATATGTGGGAAAAGGCAAACGCAGACGCCGCGTCCCGATCTATGAGACCTACACCGGCCACCATACCCGCAAGGGGACCGAAGCTTTTATCTGGAAGGCCGACCGTAGCGGGAGAAAAGGGATGGGTATTTCCGCGCGGGGTGAAGGCGGTGATGACGTCGACAGCACGTCCGGCGAGCAAAACGCCGACAGCGCCGTATTCGACATGAGTTCCCCCGTTGCGCGGATGCGGGCTGAATTGTATGAGCAGAAATATTTTGCCAATAGCGCCCTCTTTGCCACCCTCGTGGAAGATGAATTCACAAAGGCCGGGCGCGAAAGCGAAGGCGTTATACAACGGGACGAAGGGATCAGGGTCCTGGAGGCAACGGGCATGCCCAGTGTACTGATCGAAACCGGCTTTCTCAGCAATGAGGACGAGGAAAAATATCTTAACAGCGAAGACGGCCAGAACGAAGTGGCGCGCAATATCCTGGACGCACTGCGACGATACAAGGCCACCCTCGAAGGTCACCCGACCAACAATGTCGATTCGCCGGCCGTTCGCACGAATCGTTAAAACTGGCCATGACCGGCCTCCCGCGGGACGGTTAACCGAAAAAACCCTAATTTAGCGGAATGAAGATCGCCAACGAAACCAAGGTCGGCCTGATGGCGGTGATCGCCCTCGCCGGTCTGATTCTGGGCTTTAATTTTCTAAAAGGCAGCAGCCTGTTCCATCATTCCAAAAAATTATACGCCCTCTTTGACAACGTGGACGGGATGGATGTCTCCAACGCTGTCCAGATCGACGGTCTTACCGTTGGTGATATTTCGGCCATCACCGAAACCGACAAAGACCTCAGCCGCGGCGTCCTGGTGACGATTACGCTAAAGAAAGATGTCCGCATACCCGTCAATTCCGTCGCTACGCTAAACCCCGGTATCATCCAGGCATCGACGATCGTTATTGCCAAGGGGAGCGCTCCGGAATACCTTGACAACGGCGACACCTTGCTGACCAAAAAGAAGCCGAATATCATCTCCCAGATCCAGCAGAATATCGACCCTATCGTGGCCAAGCTGAATGGCACCCTGACATCACTGGATTCACTGATCGAAGTCATCGGCGGAATGTTCGACCCGAGGACCAAAAACAACTTCGCCAGCATCATCGCCAACCTGTCTGCCTCCAGCGCCGAGCTGCAAAAACTCCTCAACAACCAGACGGGCTATTTGGCTCAGTCGCTAAAGAACCTGAGCGAATTCACGGCCAATCTTTCAAAGAACAACGATCATATTACCCATACGCTGGACAACCTCGACCGGACCACGGAAAGCCTGTCTTCCGCCAAGATTCCCGAGACGGTCCAGAATCTGAATGGCGCGCTCACCGACCTCCGGGCTACGATTGCCCGGATCAACAGCACCAACGGATCCCTAGGACTTCTCATCAACGATAAGCGGCTTTACCAGAACATGGAGGCCACCACCCGAAGCCTGAACACGTTGCTTGACGATTTGCGACTCCATCCCAAGCGTTATGTCAATATTTCTGTCTTCGGCAAGAAGGATAAGTCGGGCCCCCTGATGAATCCCCTACCCGATTCGGCGGCCTCGAAACCTGTAAATCAATAATTCCCGCGGATGAAAAGACGGCTATCGGCCTGTAGCGTTTGGGTATTCGTCTGCTTCATACTACTCAGCCTCGCCACCCGGGTGCAGGCGCAAGTTGCTTTCAAATCCGCCGGCAGCGACACGATCAAGATCGTCAAGATCCTGAATGATGAGATCTATCACTCCGAACAGATCGATTCCGTCACCACGATCACTACGCTAGTCCACCACGTCGAGATCCAACAGGAGACGACCCTGATCTTCTGCGACAGCCTGCGGATGAATCCGCACGAAGACTATATCGAATGCTTCGGCAATGTCCACATCAACGACAACGACTCCGTCAATATCTATTCGGATTACATGAAGTACCTGGTGAGCAAGAAATTCGTCCATTTCGAGAAAAATGTAAAGCTCACCGACGGCAAAGGCGTCCTGACCTCCGACGCGCTCGACTATGACATGAATCTTCGGATGGGCACCTATGACCATGGCGGCCGGATCGTTAATAAAGAATCCGTTCTCACCAGCGACCGGGGGGTCTACTTCGAAGACAGTAAGGACGTCCATTTCAGCGGCAACGTTGTCATGAGGGATCCGCAATACGACCTTTCCGCGGACAGCCTTCTCTATAATACGAATAGTCAGCAGTCCACTTTTATCACAAGGACCGAGGTGCTGTTCAAGGACACGACCCACCGAAGCGTCATCACCTGGTCGGGCACTTACAACACCCTGACCAAACAGGCAAAATTCAGCAAGGGTTTTAACCAACGGCCCGTCATTATCGACGGCTCGCAGCAGCTCACCGGCGACGACGTCCATATCGACGACAGCACGGGAATCAGCACAGCAGACGGGAATGCCGACTACCGGGACACCGCGCAAGGCATCCGGCTCATTGCAGACCACATGATCTCGAACCGGAAGAAGAATACTTTCCTGGCGACAAAGCGGCCGATGATGATCATCAAACAGGACAAGGATTCGCTGTATGTCACCGCCGATACCCTGCGCTCCGCCCGGCTGGTGGACTTTGAAGCCGAACAAAAGATACTTGCCCACCAGGACAGCCTGCACCGGTTCTATGTCGACAGCCTCGAGAAAGCCGCCGCCGACAGCCTCCACCGGGCCGCCCTGGCAAAGGCCTATAGAGATTCGATAGCGTCCCTTGGCGACAGCCTCAACAGGGACCGGAGCGATAGCCTGTCGCCGGGAATGGCAGACAGCCTGGCTCGTCTGGGTCTGGACAGCCTTCATCGGCTTGGCCTGGACACGCTTGCCGGATTGCGCGGCGATACGACGAGGCGATCCGTCAAAAAAGACAGCACTCCCGTGGACCGGTTGGTGGCTCAGTTGGCGGATACGACAAAACACTATAACGATAAGCAACGAAAAAAGCTGGAGAAGGAGCTGGCGAAGGCGCGAACGGACAGCGCCCGGGCGGTCGTGCAGGCCGTTAAAGATAGCATTGCGCGAAAGATCCAGGCTCGGAAGGACAGTATCGACGATGCCAAATATGCGTTGAAGGTCAAGCAGAAGGCCGACCGCGACAGTGTGCGGGCCGCCGCGGCAGCCGTCAAAAAGCGACAGCGCGACGCCGTCGACAGTGTCCGTAGGGCGGGCTTTAGCGCAAAAGCGCGTACCAAGGCCACCGCGGACAGCATCGTGCGACGAAAAGACCTCGATACAACCATTGCGCATGCGCTTGTCAGGGGGGACACGACCCTGATCAGGCGGCTTTCGGATAGCTTGAAAAAGAGAGGCGGCTGGACCGACAGCGCGCTGACCCATAACGGTCTGCCGATACCGATAGACAGTTTTGCCCTGCGACGAACGGAGGACAGCCTTCGGGAAGTGGCGGTACAGCGGCACTATGCCGACAGCATCGCCCACCTGCCGCCGACAGACAGCACCCTCCGGTATATCATCGGCTACCACCACGTCCGCATCTTCTCGGATTCCCTGCAGGCCGTGGCCGACAGCCTGTACTATTCGGGGAAGGACTCCATTTTCCGGTTGTACTACAACCCGGTGGCGTGGGGAAGCGGCAATTATCAGATCACGGGTGACACGATGTATATGTATACGAAGAACAAAAAGGCTAACCGGCTTTACGTGTTCGAGAATGCCCTGGCGATCAACCGGGTTGCCAGGTCGCTTTTTAACCAGTTGAAAGGCACGACCATCAATTGCTTTTTCCTGGACGGCGAGATCGACTATATCCGTGCCAAGGGCAATTCGGAAAGCATCTATTATGTTGCGGACAACAATAAGGCTTTTACCGGCGCCAATCGTGCCCACGGCGATATCATCGATATGATCTTTGCACCCAAGGTGGATTCCGCCGGTAATCTGGTCTTGGATTCCGCCGGCAAGCCGAAGGGCAAAGAGCTGGACCGGGTCGTGATACGCAACGATGCCGAAGGAACGATGACGCCCATGCGAAGGGTAATCCCGGAAGACATGGTCCTGCGGGGGTTCAAATGGCTGGAAAAGCGCCGCCCGAAGTCAAAGGAGGAGATGTTCGAGTCGCTCCATGCGGAGAATGAGGAAAGGAACTTTGAGGAAGCCGAAAAAGCCGCGGAGCAGGCGCCGGGATCGCAACGTGCCGCCCTCCCGACCATCCCTATCATCAAGCCGAAGCAACTGCCCAAGCGGCACCCATAGTTCACCAGATACAAGTGACCCGCCTCGCATACCCCGCGCGTCCCCCGTCACTCGCCGAAGCGCGCATTTTAAGAAACTTCTAACACCCTCCATTTAATACGCCGCCCTCTTTTTTCGTTCCAAGTTCTCAAACCCTTCATATGCGAATGTTGTTCCTTTTCCTGGTCATCCTGATCATCGGCGGTTTGTACAATACGGTGTCGGCGCAGGATACGACGGGCACGGCGGGCAAAACGGGCCCAGGAGGCGCCGCGGGCGTAACAGGTGAACCGGCTGGAACGGAAGTACCGGGCTACAAAATGGCGGTCGGCATCCGCTTCAGCACGGCCCCTCCCACCATCAATAATTCCATCAGCTTTAAGTATTTTATCGACCAGACAAATGCCGTGGAGGCCCTGGCGTCGTTCGGTTCCCGTTTCGGTCTCGGCGGTCTATATGAACGTCATCAGCTTATCGGTGCAACGCCGGCTTTTACGTGGTATTATGGCGGCGGCGCCTATGTCGGTTTTGAAAGCGGCCGGACGTGGTTTGGTCCCACCGGCGTTGTCGGCCTCGACTACAAATTCCCAAATGCGCCTGTCAACCTCTCCCTGGACTGGAAGCCGGAGCTGGATATCGTCCCGAGCATCAACTTTGTCCCGGACGCCTTCGGGCTTAGCGCCCGATTTACGTTTGGTCATTAGTGGAGGTGGCCGAAAAATAAGTAGCAAAGAAAGATCGAGCTGAGAATGCTCACTACATCGGCCAGCAGCATCGCCCCGATCGAATACCGCGTATTGCGGATCGCGACGGAGCCATAATAAACCGCGGCGACATAAAAAGTCGACTCGGAAGACCCTTGCAAGATAGCCGAAAGATGAGCGGCGAAGCTATTGGTTCCGAATGTCCTCATCGTATCTACCAACATTCCCCGGGCGCCCGCGCTGCTCAGCGGTTTTATCAGGGCCGTCGGCAATCCGTCGACAAACCGGGGATCGGCACCCATCGCCTCAAAGAAATGCCGCAGTCCAGCCATGATGACCTCGAAAGTGCCGCTTGTCCGCAACATGCTGATTGCCACCAGCATGCCGACAAGGTAAGGTATAATGCGGACTGCCGTATCGAACCCTCCTTTGGCTCCCTGCACGAAAGCATCAAAAATATTAACCTTGCGGTACCATGCCACGCCTACGATCAGCAGAAAAATAAATAGGATCAGACCGCTGCTGAACGCACGCGAAAAAGACTGGACGCCGTCCGAATTCAGGGTCCGGAGATAGACGACCAGTATGCCGATCAAAACCGACAGGCTCCCTATCCAGGCAAGTACGGCAGGTTGGAACAGGTTGATCCGCTGCCGGATCGCTACGATGGTCATTGACGCCAGCGTGGTCACGAAAGTAGCAATCACGATAGGAAGAAAGACATCTGTCGGATTGGATGCCTGGTTGGCAGCCAGAAGCGCGATCACGCTCACCGGGATCAGCTGAAGCCCCGATTGATGCAAACAAAGGAACATGATCTGAGCATTCGATGCCGTTGTCTTGTCCGGGTTGATCTCCTGCAAGCTTTCCATGGCTTTTAGCGCGAACGGTGTGGCGGCATTGTCAAGTCCCAGCAGGTTGGCCGAGAAATTCATCACCATATGGCCCATGGCCGGATGACCTTTCGGCACATCGGGAAAAAGCTTCGAGAAGAAGGGCGCGGTGATCCGCGCCAGAAATCGCATCCCTCCCGCGGCCTCGGCGATGCTGACCAGACCCATGAACAACGCCATAATGCCGATCAACCCGATGGCCAAAGTGACGGCGGAAGCGCAGGTACCAATGATGCCGTCCGCTTTTTGCAGCCGATACCCCGGCGAGGCAGTCACGCCACCCGCAGGTGATCCAACAACACTGCCTGTGACGCCACCCCCAGGCACGACACCTGCAACGCGGATCGTATCCCCCAGCTTACCCGTAACCATCTGCGAGAAAATCTCCTTATCCGCGGGCACTCCCACAAACCGCACGGCTGCTACTATAATCGAGACCAGAATAAATGCCGCCCATATTCTGCTTAATGCCATGCCCCAAATTAACATTAATTGCCTAATTTCGCGGCCTCAATTGAGATAATTATGGCTTTACAAGCAGGTATCGTAGGGTTGCCGAACGTAGGGAAATCGACATTGTTCAATGCCGTAAGCAACAGCGCAAAGGCACAGGCCAGCAATTACCGGTTCTGCACGATCGAACCCAATACCGGGCTGGTGGACGTACCCGACGAACGTCTTGATAAGCTAGCCGCCCTGGTGAAGCCGCAACGCATCGTGCCGACCCAACTGCAGATCGTGGATATCGCGGGCCTCGTCAAAGGCGCCAGCAAGGGCGAAGGTCTTGGCAACAAGTTCCTCGCCAACATCCGGGAGGTCGACGCCATTGTCCACGTGATCCGTTGCTTTGAAGACGAAAACATCCTGCGCGACGAAGGACCGATCAACCCGGTAAGCGATAAGGACATCATAGACACCGAGCTCCAGTTGAAGGATCTGGAAAGCGTCGAGAAGAAACTCAGCCGCACCGAAAAAATGCTGAAGACCGCCGACCCGAAGGTAAAGATCGAGTATGAGATCCTGAAGCGCTGCTACGATCACCTGGAAAAAGGGCGCAATCTGCGGGAATTGGGTCTGTCAAAGGATGAGCGGTCATCTATAGCCGATCTTTTCCTGCTCACCGAAAAGCCCGTTTTGTATGTCGCCAATGTCGATGAAGCTTCCATGCATACGGGCAATGTCTTCTCCAAAGCCCTGACGGAAGCTGTTGCGGGCGAACAGGCACAGGTCATCGTCATGAACAACTCGATCGAGGCGCAGATTGCGGAAATGGAAGACCCCGCGGACCGGCAGCTATTCATGGAAGAATACAAAATGAATGAACCTGCGCTCAATAAGCTTATCCGCACGACCTATAACCTCCTGCACCTTGCGACCTATTTTACGGCCGGCGAGCAGGAAGTGCGGGCCTGGACGATCCACGAAGGTTGGAAGGCGCCGCAGGCTGCTGCCGTTATCCATACAGACTTCGAAAAAGGTTTTATTAAGGCGGAAGTCATAGCCTACAAGGATTTCATCCAGTATGGGTCGGAAGCTTCGGCCCGCGAAAACGGCAGGCTCCGCATAGAGGGAAAGGATTATGTCGTAAAGGATGGTGACGTTATGCACTTTCGGTTCAACGTATAGTTGATTGCGCAACAAGAGGCCCGATATAATGCAAGAGAGGCCCGTCTTTCGACGGGCCTCCATATTTTCAGCAGAAGGCTTTTACAGCACATTATAACCAAAACTGACATAGTACAACCCGCCCATGCGCGCATCGCCGATGGCATCCACATGATAGTAGTTCAGGAGGTTGGATGCGCCGATCTTGATCAGCGAGTGATTTAGTTTGGGCAATTTCATGCTGATCTGTGCATCCAGCGTTCCGAATGCCGGTGTCATCCCCGTAATAAACGACGATTGATACAGGTATGCGTCCTGCCATCGATAGGTCACGTTAAAGCCGTAGACCTTGGCAATAGAATAGTTGGCCACCGAGAAATTGAATTTGTGTTTCGGCGTGTTGAAATCGGTCTGTTGGTTCACGTCCTTGCTGGAGATCGTGCTATAGGCATAATTGCCCGACAGGAGCCAGCTGCCCGGCAGCGAATACTCCAGCCCGATACCGCCGCCGCCGGTATTGACCTTGGTGGAGCTGTTGGTATAGATACCGAACGTATTGGCTGCGGTCTGCCCGAGTGTCAGCGGATCCTTCACCAGCACGGTCAATCCAATGAAATTCGTATACTGGGCATAAAAGCCGTAGACATCCAGCAAGAAATTCTTGCCGATCAGGCCTTTATAACCCAGTTCCCAGCTGGCAACGGTTTCGGGCTTGAAGGTCTGATACTGATAAGGCGTGGGCGGCGTGCCGGTAGCGAGGTACTTGTTGAGCGTCGCCGTGTCGTAGGTATTCTGGTCATTCAAACCGTACCGGGTGTTGAATGCCGGCAGCCCACCGATCAACCGGGCTGACCCCGTCTGCAAATCGATATACTGGTTTTGCGTGGTAGGGAAACGATAAGCCGTTTGGAACGACGCGCGGATATAGTTGTCCGGTGCTACGCGCAACACCGCAGTCGCCCGGGGTGTAAAGCGACCTTTGAAATTCGAATTCTTGTCATAGCGGCCGGAAAGGGACAGTTTTAGAAAATCATCCCAGAATCCTTTTTGCAGCTGGGCAAAGGCGCCTGTCTCGTTGATATTGATCCGGCCGGCCGTATCTGCGAAGATCGTCCCATGCGAATTCAGGACAAATTCGCGGGTAGAAGCGCCAACCGTGATGTCCACCCATTTGACCTCATTGGCAAAGTTGTACATCGCCTCGCCCACGTACAGGTTGGTCTGGTCGTTGAATTTGCCGCCGTGCGGGATTGCGAGCTGCTTCAGCGAATCGACGGACTTATTGAAAGCCGCGGTACCGGGTTGAAGCCTGTTCGCGTCCGCCACCCCGCGTGCTACTGCGCTCGCATCGGCATAGGCAGTCGCCGGACTCGGACCCTGTAGGTCCGCGCCAAAGGCCTGCGCATAGGCGCCTACATAAGTAGCCGCCCAGCCCGGATTCGTCGGAGTTGGCGCCGTCGGCAAATAGGCCTCGTTCAGCAGTGTAGCGACCGCAACCATGTCATACGAATTACCCGCGTTTTCCTGGGTCGTATAAGCGCGGACATAATAATGCTGTCCTGTCAATTCCAGTTTGTATTGGCCGATCTTGACGTCCCGAAGACTATAGCGATCGGTACCCTGATAGAGCGTGCTTGCCTGGCCGAAATTTCCGATCAGGCTGAGTGTAGTCGACGGCGCTACTTTGTAATATAGCCCGCCATATACTTTGAAGTTGTAGGCATCATAGTTGGTCAGCGCGCTTTCTGCGTAACCCGTGCGGGTAACATTTGAATTGGCTGGTGTCTGGGACGCCAGATAATTGAGTTTCCCAGCATCTACAGGATCCCCTGCCGCCGCCGCAGCCTGAGCCGCGGCATAAAGCCCCTTCTGAACATTAAAATACGGGCTCTCATCTCCATACACGTTAATCCCATCGTAGTTGGGAAGCGCGCGGGTATCGTTGGTGATTGCCCCGGTCACGGGAACATAATTCCGGGTGTCGGAAGCATACCAGTCGGTGGCCTTTGTATAATCGGCCGTCAGCTTAAACGCGAACTTGTTGTTGAAAGCCTGGGCGTAGCGTGCAGTAAAATTATAATAGGGCTTGGCCTTTCCCATGTCGTCGCCCAAATGATTGACGCCTTGCTTGTATTGCGCGCTGAATCCCTGGTATTTGAAAGGGTCCTTGCTGGTCATCAGCAGCGTACCGGTCATTCCGCCCGAACCGTAAAGCGCAGACGAAGCGCCCGGCAGCAGTTCCACATTGTCGACATCCAGCTCATTCAGCCCGTTGATATTTCCTACGGAGAAATTCAGACCCGGCGCCTGGTTGTCCATCCCATCCACGAATTGATTCATCCGCACATTGCCGCTTCCGTTAAAGCCGCGGGTGCCCAGGGACTTGAACAGGATCGATGACGTCACCGCATCCATTTCCTTCATATTGAGCAACGCATCATAAAAAGAAGCGGCCGGCACCTCATGCGCCGCCGTGCTGCTCATCCGTTCGATCGACACCGGTGATTCGAGGCTTCGGATCGCGCCGCGCGTAGCCGAAATGACAACTTCCTTCCCAAGCGTCGATGCCGGGACAAACGATACCTCTACGGGGCTGCCCGCACTGCTGACCGATACCTCCTGGGTCTCATACCCTATAGAAGAGAAGATCAGCGTGATCGGCGGCTGCTGGGAGGTTGTCAGCCGGAAATTTCCGTGGTCATCGGTAAACGTTCCCGCAGCAGTACCCTTAATGCTAACGGATACCGCGGGTACGCGCTCTTTGCTCGTCGCATGACGTACCGTGCCGGAAATAGTAATGGTAGACTGGGACTTAACTGGTAAATAGAGAAAAGAAAACAGGATGACAGAGGCAATTTGCAGAGTCAGTTTTTGTCTCATAGTGCAAGTTTTCGGTTAGATAAGCTATCTTATTACTAAAATACATATTGTAAGGCGGTCCTCGAAATTTAATTTATTTTTGCCGCCATGAGAACGCTGCAATTTCCCCATCAGACCAGGTTCTACCGAGGAAAAGTTCGGGACGTGTATACCATCGATGATCGTTGGCTGGTGATGATCGCGTCCAACCGCATCTCCGCTTTCGACGTGATCCTGCCCCGTCCTATCCCCTACAAGGGTCAGGTACTGAACCAGATCGCCGCCTATATGCTAAAAGCCACCGGTGATATCTGCCCGAACTGGCTGCTGGATACTCCCGCGCCTAACGTGGCAGTGGGCCGGCTTTGCGTCCCATTTCGAGTAGAGATGGTCGTTAGAGGCAACCTCACCGGCCACGCCTGGCGAACATATCATTCCGGCAAACGCGAACTTTGCGGCGTGCCGCTCCCCGAAGGAATGAAGGAGAACGACTACTTCCCCTCCCCCATCATCACGCCATCCACCAAAGCGGAAGTAGGTCACGATGAGGACATCTCCCGCAGCGAGATCATCCACGGGGGCATCGCCACCGGACCCGAGTATGCGCAGCTGGAGCGCTATACCCTGGCGCTCTTTCAACGCGGCCGGGAAATCGCCTCAAAAAGAGGCCTGATCCTCGTCGACACCAAGTACGAATTTGGAAAGATCGGCGATATGATCTATCTCATGGACGAGATCCACACTCCGGACTCTTCCCGGTACTTTTATGCGGATGGATTCGAAGCTCGCCAGGCGAAAGGCGAGCGGCAGCTCCAGCTTAGCAAGGAATTTGTCCGGGAATGGCTGATCGCAAACAACTTTATGGGAAAGGAGGGACAGACGGTTCCGGAAATGTCCGATGAATGGGTACAGACGATCAGCAATCGCTATATCGAGCTGTATGAGAAAGTGATCGGCGAACCATTCCGGCCGCAGTCGCTGACCGACGAAGAGATCTATCAGCGGGCCCTGTATAGCCTTGGCAACCTGGAAGCCTAGTCGGGAACCTCTCCACCTTTCGGAAGGGTGAATGAAAAAATACTCCCCTTGCCCGGCTCGCTTTGAATATTCATCTGACCGCCATTGCGGGAGAGGAATTCCTTGCACAACATCAGCCCCAGACCCGTACCCGCCTCTCCTCCGGTTCCACGGGTGGAATAGTAATTGTGAGCCATCAGGCGCTGTAATCCCTCCTGGCTGATGCCCGTCCCGGTATCCTGCACGGATACTTCGATACACGAACGAAGTTCCTTCGCGTCGAGGTAAATGCACCCCTCCATCGGTGTAAACTTGATCGCATTGGAGAGCAGGTTCCGCAACACCAGGTTCACCATATCCTTGTCGGCATACACGAAGATCGGATGCTCGATCTTGCTGTCGATGTATATCTTCTTCGCATCCGCCTGCAGTCGCAGCAACTGCAATACTTCCCTGGCGATACCCGCGATATCCAGCAACTGGGGCCGCACGGCCTCGGCCTGCATCTGGCTCTTCGCCCACTGAAGGAGGTTTTCCATGAGCCCCGTGGTATAGGTCAGTTCGTTGATGACCTCAGGCACCAGCCGCTTGATCTCATCCCCGGGTGCATCGTACCGCAGCAAGTTCCGGAAGAGATTGCGCACCGCATACAGCGGCGCCTTGAGGTCATGCGCAATGACCGAAAACAACTTGTTCTTTAGCGAATTCAACTCGGTCAACTGCTGTGTTTGCTCCTCAAGCAGGGCAGCCTTTCCCGTAATATCGGCCTTCTGTCGCAGAATCTTAAGATTGCTGCGCCGGAGCTGCCAGTTCCTGTCCCGGCTCTGCTCCTGATAACGGAGGTTTTCTTTTCGGATCAGCAGCAAACAGAAGAAGACAAAGATCATCGCCAGCGCATTCAGGAAAATGTGGGAGTGATGATACACAAGCAAAAAGCACGTGACCGAAAGCGTGAACGAAAAAATGATATGATAGATATTCCGCAGAAAGAAGACTGACAGGACCGCATAAACGACAAAGAAGAACTCTATACCCGGGTCGATACCCAGAGCATAAACCAGGGCTGTCCCTACCGGATAAAGGGTAAAATAAAGCAGCTTCGCCAGCTCATGTTTTTGGGCCCGGTTCAGCAAAAGTACCGCAGTACTGACCACCGCCGGCCAACATCCTGCGGCCCAGATGGTCGATGGGAGGCGATAAGGGTGGCTGATGATACCCGCAACCGGGATAAAAATACCGGCGAAGAGGCCGATTATATTCAGGAAATTGAAGATCCCGAGCTTTCGTTTTTCCACACTGCCAAGCGCAGGCCGGTAACCGATATTCCAGATGTATCCCCTTAGGAGGGAAATACGTTTGAAAGCCTTATTCATGGTCAGGGGTGCTACTAAAACTCAATAAACGTCCGAAATACGCTTTTATTTCAGGCGGGATCGCGACTTATTGAAAGAATGACGGCCATCCTTAGCCCCTTGGCGCACCCGGCGTCGCTCCTCTTCTGGCAAATGGATAACCGATTGGCAATCAGCACTACAGCACCCCTCATAGCGGGCAGCGCATGCTTCGCATTGGATGAACAGCAGATGGCACGCGTCATTCCGGCAGTTGGTGTGCGTGTCGGCCGGGCCGCCGCATTGATGGCAGGCGGCGATGACCTCATCACTGATCCGTTCGCCCATCCGGTCGTCGAAGACAAAGTTCTTGCCCCTGAACTTATTGGGCAGGCCCTGTTCCCGGACCGTATTGGCATAGTGGATGATCCCGCCCTCGAGGTGATAGACATTGGAAAATCCTTGATGGAGCAGCCACGCACTGGCCTTCTCACATCGGATCCCGCCGGTGCAGTACATAATGATCGGACTTTCCTTCTTTTCTTTCAGCATCTCGGCGGACATCGGCAGTTGTTCACGGAAAGTATCCGAGGGTATCTCAATGGCCTTGTCAAAATGCCCCACCTCAAACTCATAATGGTTCCGCATGTCGACGACGATCGTAGCGGGGTCATCGGTGAGCCGGTTGAACTCAGCCGCATCGACATATTGACCCTTTCGGCGCATATTAAAGGACGGATCGTCGATACCGTCAGCCACGATCTTATCGCGGACTTTTATTTTGAGGACCCAAAACGATTTCCCATCATCATCGACTGCCACGTTAAGCCGCAGTTTTTCCAACCCCGGGACGGACTCAAGCCGGTCCTGCATCGCCGCGAATCTCGAACCCGGAACACTGATTTGCGCGTTGATCCCCTCCGCTGCGACATAGATGCGACCAAATACCGCCAGGTCGTTCAACTCCCGGTACAGTTGGTCCCGAAAAGCTTTTGGTTCGGGGATGGGAACATATCGGTAAAAGGAGATAGTCGTGCGAGGCTCCGTCTCGGCCAGCATCCGCTGGCGTAATTCTTTTTGGTTCACCCGGTTGTGTAGGACCATTGGGCAAAAATACAACATTTTCAGGTTGGTACTTACCGGGTTGGGGGCCTCAGGAAGGCCGCCGTCAGCGCACCCCCGCCGCCAATCAGTGCGCCCACTAGTGCCGTTACGAGGACCAGCGCATAACGCGAACCGTTCAACGGCAGAAGCCAGGCGATCTTTGTCGCGAGGATTCCATGGTTCGGCATATCGGCCGCCAGTGCCAGACCGCCCCACAGCAGAAAAAGAGCGGTGAAGCCGGACAGGAACGCAAGGAGCGGCCGCAAGGGGATCAGCAGGCTGACGATAAAGGCAGCCGGGGCAATGATCCAGAAAGGGAGGAACAACCCGCCGGCGAAGCCAAGCACCGCAATAAGTAAGATATTGACCAGGAATTTTATCAGCATAGTCTTCTATTCA
>Ga0206918_1052_pt1 | contig 29282 bp, 23 predicted proteins | sample Alteio_BWOrgHeat_69_FD_152950 | JGI IMG/M metagenome (GOLD analysis project Ga0206918, IMG submission 152950) | Enriched cells from forest soil in Barre Woods Harvard Forest LTER site, Petersham, Massachusetts, United States -... | ecosystem: Environmental > Terrestrial > Soil > Temperate forest >... | reverse complement strand
TTTTATTTGCTGAATTGCTATTTCCCAAATTCCCAAGATGAGCGTGCTCGCTTGCCTTACAAATTGGCATTCAATAATGCGATTTTGAAGTTCTGTAAGGCCGCTCATAAAAAAGGAAAGAACGTGATTGTTCAGGGGGATTTCAACGTTGCGCATCAGGTGATCGACATTAAAAACGCGAAGAGCAACGAGAATTCAGCCGGTTTTTATATTGAGGAACGAAACTGGATGACCGAGTTCCTCACGAAGGGCGAGATGCGGGATGTATTCCGTGAACGAAATCCTGAAGTGCCCAGTCTTTATACTTGGTGGAGTTACCGCGCCAACGCTCGGGCAAATAACGTAGGATGGCGACTCGACTACCATATCACCAGCCCCGATCTCACGGATCGCATCAAGGTGATTGATCATCAACGTTCCGTCATGGGGTCGGATCATTGCCCGGTGTGGATCGAGTTGAAAAAGTAAAAATAAAATTGAAGTTTTAGAAAAAAGAAAAGGCGCATCCCACCGGGACGCGCCTTTTTTGTGTGGTTTATTTTGCTAAACGATCTTCAGCATCATCAATCTCTGTAAAGTAGCAGTAAAGATCGCTACGTTGGCAGAGAGAGAAAGGATAGTATTGGTATCCCTTGTCTCCACATTCTGTTCCCCAGCTGTTTTTGAGAATAAAGTAACCGCCTCCGGCCACCGTACTATCCAGTTGGTAACCCACGGCCTCGATCACGTGTTGACCGCTGGTATAGGTTGAGGTCGAAGCGACCATATCGTTACAATTATCCATATCCGAAGGCACTTGAATCGCCATCACCAGAGGGTGATGGGCATTCAAAGCTTGAAGGGCTGCGTTCATGTCATAGTTCAAATTTTTAGTTTGAGTGATTTTGAGCGAAGCATAGTCTTCATAGTTCGATTTAGCGCTTCCATTGACGGGCCAATATTGCTCTTCAGTAATATAGTTACTGCTTGCTGCCTGAATTGCCGCGTCCATGTCGTACACGCCATAGAGACTCCAGAGATGTTCTTCGGACACATTCTTATTGATTCCCTTTGAATGAAGTACGTTATCGAGAGCAGCGGCGGTACCGAAAGTCGAACAAGTTCCTCCGAACTGATCGAGAACCGGTCCATCGTTTGCTCTCATGTCTACTGAGTTACTAATTCCAAGAGTGCCGGCGAGCGAAGAGGTTGCTCCCGTCCCACCGGTATTTCCACCCCCTGCTGTTGGAGTGGGAGTTGCTACCGGATTACCGCCACCGTTGGTGGGTGGAGGACTTGGATTGACGCTTGGATCTGTTCCCGCTGGTGTCGCGGGTAGGTTACATGAACATAAAACGATAACGCTGATCGTTACCGCGCTGATAAGACTGAAATTGATCTTCCTGATCATCATACTTGCTACCTCCGTGGCATCCTTGCCGTTGGTTGTTATTAATTGGTTTCATATCCTCATGAAACTAATTAATCCTGCTAATAGGATAAAAAGCCCTGGGGCGAGGGTAAAGCGCCAATTTGAGTGCGGGTTTCGGGCGAATAACTTTTGACACGCGTTAGTTGTCCGTAATTACACAGGTATTTAATAAATGCTGCAAATAAACTAAGGTTAAATAAATCGTATATTTAGCAATAATAGTTAAAGAGCACTGCATAAGAATCGTGAAATGAGGACCCCAGACTGTTGTTCTTTAGCTAAAGATGGTCCCATAATGACCCCAGTATTGAATGCTCATCCCGTTTGTATCGTAGCAAGCGTAGCAGGCAAATCGCGGTCGGAATATTTAAATTCATCGATGATTTTGTCTCCTAATATTTTGTAAATAAAGCGTATTTAAAAAATCTTTAAATATTATGCATTTAATTGTTTCTGGCGTCAAAACCTTAAGAAATTTACTAGAAATGCCGATTAGCTCTAGAGATTCTAAAAAGACAGTTCACCGGCAGCCGGATGATGTAGCAACAGGATGATGGAGAGAGGATGACTTGGGGTTTGAAGCTCGAAAATGAAGAACAGCTGAAGTTAGTTGTTTGTACGCCTCAAGCACAGAAACCACCAATTCTGGAGTCGTTTCTTTCTCAATTGAAAGGGCAGACGACCCTCATTCGCACGGATGTTGAAAAGTTTTCTGATATTTATCCTCTGATCTCGCAAGATGAGGGCGCTCTCATCTTATTGTCGGTGTTGAGCAAAGATGATCTTCCTGAGATTCTCCAGCTTTTGGCAAAACTGGAACCGAAACTTGCGAATGGCACGGATAAGATTATCGTCTACAACCAGTTGAATAACGAAAAACTGGTAGCACTTCTAAAATCAAAAGGGGTGACTGAAGTTTTAGAGTCCAATGTTTCACTGAAGGCTTTTCAGTACAAATTTAATAAGATTACCCAGCTTCTGCACCAAGCCGTGAAGCGTGCGAAGAACGCGAAGGAAAACTCAGCTAACTCGAACCAGAACAAAACGACCATTGCCGGTGGGAAACAAAAGAGACCGATCGGACAGGTGGTGTTTTCTGATCCCATTGAACATTTCTCTGACTTCTGGCTTTTGATGAATCCAAAACACGTCCGTTTTGTGATCGGAAAATGGTTTGTGAATTTCTACGGTCCAGGACCAAATTCGGGCGAATGGGTTTCTTATCCCGAAACTAAAAACGGTGAGCAGGGGTGGATGTGGAATCCTCGGAAAGCCGAAGATCAGACCTTTTACAAAGACACTGGCCGCTGGGTTTTTTTTGGAAATTGTCCCGAGTTTTCATGGGAAGAAAAGTTTTGGTACTTTATTTCCAAGACTCCGGAATTTTCGTTCTACGTCGATAAAAAAGTTCAGCACACCAAAATTAGCGTGAAAGAAAATGGTGATGTCGACTTCCATAATAATTCCAAAATTGGGATGGGTTTACAGGGCTTGATCGATGAGTCGATCGAGGCCTCGATTCGCCTCAATGACAATACCAAGATTGCAAAGAGTGCCGACACGATTACGAAGGAAAAAGAAAAAGCCGCAGTCGATTATCGCGATAAAGAACCGGAAGAAAAAGAATACGGCGGTCGTTTTGCAGCAGAGTTTGAAGAACGCAAAAATAAGCACAACAAAAACTATGAATGTTCTGAGCTGAGTCTTAACTTGACCGGTAAAAATGGACAAAAAATTGAGATCAAGACCCTGATCGAGTTGATCGAGCTCCGCGAAAAATACGTGGTGCTGGACGTTCCTGCTGGGATGCTGGTCGTTGATGATCAAATCGAGCTCGAAGCCTTTATCGTTGAAAACGGTGTCGAAAAAAGGGTGACCATCAATGCGGCCACTCAAATTGTGGAAACGGAATCGGACGACGACGCCAGTGATCACGAGCCTCGGGCCTTGGCGATTTGTGAATTGAACGATGCCATCACTCCGCAATTTGTGGCGCTGATCAAGGCTTTCAGTGATCGTCGTGAAGAGATGAGCGACTTTTTCAATAAAGCGAAAGGAGTGGCATGACTTCATCCGAAAATGAACCATCAGCTGCATCCCCTTTCGAGCAATACATGAGCGACGTAAAGATTCTCATTGTAGATGGCAGCTTTACCTATCGTGTGGCGCTGAAGCAGACCCTGCTTTCTTTCGGAGCCGTTGCAGAGAACATTTTGATGGCAAAAAATTTGAAAGAAGCCCGCGTACTTTCAGAAAAAGCTCACCCGGAAATTATTTTCAGTGATTTTTTACTTGAGGACGGTATCGGTACGAACCTCATTAAAGAGGGCAAAGAAAAGTGTATTTTCATCCTCGTTAGCTCTACTGCTACCCAGGCCGCCGTGGCAAATGCCGCGGAAGTGGAAGTGGATCAATTTATCTTCAAGCCTTATAGTCAGTTGCATTTAAAAGATGTGCTTGAAGGTTGCGTGCAGCGGAAAACTACGCCGAGTGAGAGTAGTCAGTTTATTGAGGATGGTAAGGAATTGCTTTCGATCGGTGAGTTCGAAAAGGCCGGCGTGCTCTTCGAACAAGCGAAAAAGGATCCGAAGACCTTTGCGCAGGCCTGCTCGTATTTGGCTGAAATCAGTAAGGTCAAAAATGAACTCGACGATGCATTCAAGACATTCAGAGATGGTCTTACTTCGACGGAAGTCCATTTTCGTTGTCTCATGGGCTTGTTCAGCACGTTGTTGGCGGGAAATCGCAAAGAAGAAGCCTACGGCGTTTTAAAGGATATTTTGATTCATTTCCCCGAATGTCCAGATCGCCTTTCCAAAGCACTCGAGTTAGCGGTACATACTAAAAATTTCGTGGATATCGAAGAAATGCATCTGGTGTTTCAGTTGATGTATGAGAAGCCTGAAAAGCTCATTATCCACATGTCTTCGGCACTATTGGTGAACGGGCACTACCATCTGAGACACAAAAATCCTCAGGCGGCGCTCGAAAGTTTCGTACGAGGAATTTCGATCGGCCATGGTCACGAGAAATTCACGAAATATGTTCAGGAAAAGCTAACCCAGTATGGTTTGTCCGCAAAAATAGACGAAGTGCTCAAGAGTGCGGAACCTGTTGCTAAAAAGGCCGCTTAAACCTTCACGTGACTCAGATAAAAATTAAGTTCTGCAATGGATTCGTGTAAATCATCGATCGCTCGATGTGCATTTTTTTTGTCGTATTTCAATCCGTAGCGATCGCGAAAGACTTCTTTGAACGAACTCACATCGACCATCCGGTAGTGGAGCGTATTGGCAAATTTCGGCATGTGCGCGTCGATAAAACGACGATCATTGTGGATGGAGTTACCCGCGAGAACGGCTCCGTCCTTGCCATGTTTCTTTCCAAAATGCTCTTCCACCCAGGTCACGAGCGAAGTTTCGACTTCCGCTAAGGGCAGGCCGGAGGGAATGAGTGCGGTAAGACCGCTTTTTCCATGATGGCTCTTGCACCAATCATTCATGTTTTCGAGGATAGATTCAGGCTGATAAACGATAAAATGCTTCTGATCGAGGGCGTTCAATTCTGGGTCGGTGATGATGGCCGCAATTTCCAGAATATGGTCGTTTTTTTCGTCCAATCCCGTCATTTCCAGGTCCATCCAGAGGAGCTTCTTTTTGTTCATGATGCTGGTTAGGATAGCACGATGAACAAAAAGAGCGCGGCAAAAATATTTACGCGAAGCATTAACATTGCAATCGGGCCGCTACTCGGATATTAACTTATATTCACACAAAATTACTAGCTTAAGGAGCTTAAAATGGCCGACACACCTAAAGACGTACCAATTGATAAAATTCGTAACATTGGTATCTCTGCACACATCGATTCCGGTAAAACAACCCTTTCTGAACGTATTTTATTTTACACTGGTAAGGTACACGAAATTCACGAAGTAAAAGGTAAAGACGGCGTGGGCGCGACCATGGATTCCATGGACCTAGAGCGTGAAAAAGGGATCACCATTCAATCTGCTGCAACTTATTGCGTGTGGAAAGATTACAATATTAACTTGATCGATACTCCGGGCCACGTGGATTTCACGATTGAAGTAGAGCGCGCACTTCGCGTACTCGATGGCGCGGTACTCGTTCTTTGTTCCGTATCCGGCGTTCAATCTCAGTCTATTACCGTAGACCGTCAGATGAAACGTTATAAAGTTCCTCGTCTTTGTTTCGTCAACAAGATGGACCGCGCGGGTGCAAACCCATTCCGTGGTATGGGACAACTTCGCGAAAAACTGCGCCACAACGCGGTTCTCGTGATGTACCCAATCGGCGCTGAAGATCAATTCAAAGGCGTAGTGGATCTCGTTCAAATGAAAGCGTTCTACTTTGACGGTGATAACGGAGAAAATGTTCGTGAAGAAGCAATTCCAGCCGACATCAAAGGCGAGTGCGATAAGTACCGTGAAGAATTGATCTCTGCTGCGTCTGAATTCGACGATACAGTTGCTGAAAAATACCTAGGTGGAGAAGAAATCTCCGTACCAGAACTTCGCGCTGCAATTCGTAAGGGAACTCTATCTTTGGGCATGACTCCTGTTTTCGTAGGCTCAGCTTACAAAAACAAAGGCGTTCAATTGCTTTTGGATGGTGTGACTTATTACCTTCCAAACCCAACTGAAAAAGAGAACATTGCTCTTGATCAGCGTAATGGCGAAGCAGAAGTGGTATTGAAGTCTGATTCTAAACTTCCATTTGTTGGACTAGCGTTCAAACTTGAAGATGGTCGTTACGGTCAGTTGACTTACATGCGCGTTTATCAAGGTAGCTTGAACAAAGGTGATTTCATCATCAATAGCACCAACGAAAAACGGGTAAAAGTTCCTCGTATCGTACGCATGCACTCGAACCAAATGAACGACGTTGAATCTGCTAAGGCGGGCGACATTGTGGCATTGTTCGGTGTGGAATGTTCTTCTGGTGATACATTCACTGACGGAACAATCAAGTACTCCATGACTTCCATGTTCGTACCGGAAGCCGTGATTTCTCTTTCTGTTCAACCAAAAGATAAATCTGGCGACACTAACTTCTCTAAAGCACTCAACCGCTTTACGAAAGAAGATCCTACTTTCCGCGTACACCGTGATGATGAATCGAATCAAACGATCATCAGCGGAATGGGCGAGTTGCACTTGGAAATTTACTGCGAACGCATGAAGCGCGAGTACGCGTGTGAAGTAGTAGTGGGTAAACCACAAGTTGCTTACCGCGAGACGATTCAAGCTCAAGGTAAATTCAACTACACACACAAAAAACAAACCGGTGGTTCTGGTCAGTTTGCGCGTGTTGCGGGTTGGATTGAACCACTTCCAGCAGATTCAGTGGCTCAATACGAGTTCGTAGATGATATTTCCGGCGGTGTGATCCCTCGTAACTTTATCCCAGCTGTGGATAAGGGCTTCAAGGAAGCGGTGAAAGAAGGTCGTTTGATCGGGTTCCCAATTGTGGGCGTTCGTTGTTTGATTAACGACGGAGCTTACCACGCGGTAGACTCCTCGGAAATGGCGTTTAAAACTGCAGCCCTCATGGCTTTCCGTGAAGGTTATGCTAACGCTCAACCAGTAGTTCTCGAGCCGATCATGAAGCTTGAAGTGAACGCTCCGGAAGAGTTCCAAGGTTCCGTAATGGGACAAGTGAACCAACGCCGTGGTGTGATCATCAACTCTGGTACTCAAGACGGTTACTGTGTGATCGAAGCGGAAGTTCCACTTTCGGACATGTTCGGTTACTCGACAGACCTTCGTTCTGCAACTCAAGGTAAGGGTGAATTCACCATGGAGTTTAACAAATACTCTCCAGCTCCACGCAACGTTCAAGATGAACTCGTGAAGAAATACCAAGAGAAGAAAGCTAAAGAACAGGCAGAAAAATAGAATTCGCCAGGCGAATTCTATTTAAAAGCAAAAATTACAAAGCCCCGATTGGAATTTCCAATCGGGGCTTTGTGTTAACTTGCGGTAATCACGATACTTTTATTAAACTGATTCGGTTTATTAAACAATTGACGTTTAATAAATAAAATGCTATTTTTCGCCCATGAAGTTATCCCGTTCTCTTGCTGTTCTCCTATCCATGTCCATGATGTGCTCTACAGCGGCCCATGCAATTGTTACTCACACGGCTAGTGTGGATATCGATTTGGTCCAATTGGATGAAAAGGGAAAAGAGCACAACTTAGATAGCCGAAGTGGTGATTTTACGCTCGATTGGAATACACGAAAGTGCCAGATCGAAATCAAAAAACAATTTGTTTATTGTGATTTGGATACCTCCACCGACATTACGAACTCAAAAGGTGAGCTAGTGATGAAATCCTTACCTCAGGCGCATTTTGAGTCTTCCATGATCGATGCTTTGATTCGAACGATGGGATTTGAAGATAAACATACCAAAAATATTATTTCGTCGGTGGTGAGCGATACGAGTGCGAGTCGCCAAAAGGGATTTGACCTCCCTTTTTACACCTGCGGTGACTGTGAAAAAAATGGGAAGGACCTCCAGCTTTTCAGTGCCTACGCGAGCTATGTGATTCGCGAATTATCGATTGAGCATCGCTCTCTTGGGAATCGGAAGCTGATCCTTCGCATGAAACTGAAAAACATGAAGTCTGTGAAGGGCGCATTTAGCATTATTGGTAATAGCAATGCGGCTTCCTATGGTCACTGAGGATTGCCGATGAGTAGATCAATTTTTATCGCATTGATGGTAATGATGGGACTGAGTCCCTCACTGGTATCCGCAAATTGCATGCGCGGCGACGAAATTGATCTGCGTAAAGTCGACCGTGCCGTATTTGATAATATTCAGGTTACCGATCAGGGCAATATTGGTATTTGCTACGCTCACGCCGCAACGACGCTGATCGATTTTATTCGTAACGCGAGAAAAAGTGAGCGCTATCAGATGGCTCTTGATCCGATGTCGGCCGCAATTTTGTCCACGACTCAAACGGAAGATGAGTTGGAGGGCGGACACGTTTGCAATGTAGTTAACGGTTTGATGAAGGCCGGATACGGCTGTGGTTACTCCGGTGTGACCGTGAAACAGGTAAAAGGTTTTGGAATGGGGATTCACTCCAAATTGGTGAATCAGGTTTTCATGCCTTACGTAACGAAGGAAAAGAAATTTCAACCCGTGGATCCAAAGTTCTTTCCACGAGGGTTCAGAAAAAACAACGAGAGTCTATTGTCGTCCGAGCAAAAAAAATATCTCGAGAACATGGATGAATTTTTTAAAGGATTTCTCGTAGAGTTAAAATTGAGAGACATCCCACGCAAGCAATTACCGGGAGATCAGCAGCTATTTGAGTTCTTCCAAAATGTTTATGTTAAGAATCGCTGGGCATCTTTGGAGTCCGACGTGTCTTACCTAGTAATTCGTTCGGCATGTGAAAACAGCAAGTTTCCGATGCCAAAAATTTCTTGTTCTGAATACTCCAACACCCAATCTGAACTGATTGATATCGTCGATGATGGATTGAGACGAGGACTGCCGACTGGAGCGAGTATCTGTAGTGCATTCCTCGCCAATAAGAACTATAAGGGCGCGAACACCAATGGAACGACGAAGTCAGATTGTGGTGAACACGCAGTCGTGATCATCGGAAAACGTGAGCAAAGCGGCTTTTGCCAGTATTTGATCCGTAATAGCTGGGGTTACGGTGCTCGCTATGATTGGGAAAATAGCAACGGAGACATCTGGGTAGATGAATTCGCACTCAAGGCGAACTTCTACGAAGCCCAAGTGGTTCGATGATCCTTTCGATCCACGATCAAGAATAAGCTAAAAATTATTTCTTTTGTTCTGTTTTTGCAGAATCAGTTTTTGGAGCGGCAGCCGGAGCTTCTGTTTTAGCTGCGGGAGCTTCAGTAGTAGAAGCCTTCGTGTTATTTGCATCGGCAGGTTTAGCGGCATCAGTTGGTTTACCAGCTGTATCTGCAGGAACTACCGGCTTAGAAGTGTCTACTGGCGGAGTGTATCCTTCGAATACTGATTTCTTCACTTTGGATGGCAAAATGGTGAGGGTGAGAGAAGTCAGCATGAAGATCGCCGCGAGAGTGTAAGTCAGCTTTTGGAAAAAATTAGCTCCGCCGGAACTCCCGAATACGGTTTGGCTTGAGCCACCAAAGGAAGCGCTCACTTCAGCACCTTTACCGGATTGCAGAAGAACTGCAGTCACGAGAAGAACGATCGTAATAATGTGAACCCAAGTGAGAAATGTAATCATAAGTTCCAAAAATGTATCAAAAGTTTAAAGCACTTGCATCAACTATCGATGTAATATTTCACGCTAAATCAGAGCCCAAAGAGCCGTCCAGCTCTCGATTTTGAGACTGGCACCGCCCACCAGGCCCCCATCAATGTCGGTACACTCTAAAAGTTCCTTAAAATTAGCCGGGGTGACGCTTCCTCCGTAAAGGATACGCGTCGCGTTAGCGCAAGCAGGGCCCACCTTCACTTGGAGTAGCTGTCTAATATAGGCATGCGCTTCAGCCGCTTGAGCCGGGGTCGCGGTCACTCCAGTACCGATGGCCCAGACCGGTTCGTAGGCGATGTGCAATTTAGTGCCGAAGGCATTTTTCACGGTTTCGTTCTGAACCAGGAGTTCAAATTGGGATTGTAGTACGGACTGCATGCGTCCCTGATTACGCTCGTCTAATGTTTCGCCTACGCAAACGAGTACTTCCATTCCCTGTTCCAGGGCACTGACCGTTCTCTTTAGTACTGTTTCATTGGTTTCACCGAAGAGTTGTCTACGCTCCGAATGCCCGACGAGTACTTGGTCGATCCCGATTTCTTTTAACATCGGAGAAGAAATTTCTCCTGTGAAGGCGCCTGATTTTTCGTAATGCGCATTTTGGCAGCCAATTTGGAGTGGAATCGAATCCGCTTTCACTTTTTTTGCCGCTGCTTCAAGACTCAGGGCCGGAGCGTAAATTCTCATTTGAGAATTTGCTTTTGGTGAGGCCCGGAGAGTCGGAGAGAGTACGTCGAGGAAGGCGAGCGTATCCTTTTGCAAGTGGTTCATCTTCCAGTTGCCGGCGAGCAAAACTCCGCGAGGCTTCATTCTTGAGACTCCGGTTTTTTAGGGCCCTTACCAGCGAGTGTTTTTTCAAACAACACGTCGCCGCGAGGTTTTTGATCTTTTCCCTTGGTCGCTTTTTTATCCTGAGGAGGATTCGGATCCGAGTTTTTTTCGTTCCATTCCAAAGTGGGCGATTGAGCCTTGTATCCAGTTTTCAAAATTTCGATTCCTGGAAGACCTTCATTTTCGAGGTATTCAAGGGCGGCTCCGCCACCGGTGGAGAGATGATCAAACTTCGTTGCCACGCTCACTTGAGCGGGGAGCTCATCGCCCTCCACGTGAGCTTCATTCACGATCATGCACTGGTTGATTGCGGAAACAGTATCGCCACCACCCACAATTTTGGTGCAGCCTTTGAGATCGCCTAAGAATTTAGCAATCTCATTGGTGCCCGTTGCATAAGCCGGTTTTTCGAACCAACCGAGTGGACCGTTCCAGAAAACCATTTTTGCTTTGGACAGGAAGTCTTTATAGAGTGCGATTGTTTTTGGCCCAATGTCGAAACCTTCGGTGGTATCGACCGGAAGTAAAAACGGCAATTTTCTACGATCGGCTTCTTTCAAAATTTCTTTCGCAGCTTCTACATCTTCTGGAGCAGGTTGTTTCCACTCGGGTGGAATTTTCTCGCCCTTTGCTTTCATGAAAGCGTAAGCCATGGCTCCACCCACCGCGATCCCTTGAACGCGTTTCATGAGAGACTGAATGGTTTGAATTTTATCGCTAACCTTTGCGCCGCCCAGAATGAGGTAGAATGGATTTCCAGGAGTGTGTAGCATCGAATCGAAATATTTGATTTCCTTCTCGATCAAAAAGCCACAACCGCGATCGGGAATGATGGCAGGCAGTCCGTAAGTAGACGCATGCTTCCGGTGGGCAGTCCCGAAGGCATCGGTGATGTAAACATCGCAAATTCTCGAGAGATACTTCGCAAATTGCGGATCGTTGGCTTCTTCCTCTTTGTGAAAGCGGAGGTTTTCCAAAATGAGGACATGCCCGTTCGGAACCTGGGATGCCTTGAATTCAATTCCTTCACCCACGCAATCATCAGCAACAGTGACTTCGGTGTCGAGAAGCTCGGCAAGTCGCATCGCTGCAGGTAAAATGGAGAATGCCTCATTGTATTTTCCGTTCGGACGACCCACGTGAGATCCGATGATCACCTTCGCTCCTTGTTCCATCGCATATTTCACGGTGGGGAGGGCTTCGCGGATGCGGGTGTCGTCTTCGACGTGACGAACTCCGTTCGCATCGGGTGCACTTAACGGAGTATTGAAATCAAGTCGTAAAAAAACACGTTTACCGCGAAGTGGAAAATCTCGGATCGTTTTGAGTCTCATTTTTAGATGCCCTTGCTTGCGAGGTAGCCCGTGACATCGAGCATGCGTTGAGAAAATCCGGATTCGTTGTCGTACCAGGTGATCACCTTCACGAGATTGCCTTCGATCACCATGGTGAGTTCGGCATCGATGATCGAGCTGCGAACATCGCCATTGAAATCGTGAGAAACAAGTGGGTCCGTGCAGAAACCCATGATGCCTTTGAGTGTGGTTTCAGACGCGAGCTTGAGGGCCGCGTTTACTTCAGCCACGCTCGTGTTTTTGTTCACCGTAGCGGTAAAATCGACTACAGAAACGTTTGGTGTTGGAACGCGGATGGAAAGTCCATCGAGTTTTCCTTTGAGGTGAGGGAGGACGAGTCCTACTGCCTTTGCTGCTCCTGTGGAAGTGGGAATCATGGAAACTGCTGCCGCGCGAGCGCGACGAAGATCTTTGTGTGGAAGATCTAAAATCTTTTGATCGTTGGTGTAACTGTGAATCGTCGTCATCATTCCTTTTACGATTCCGAAATTTTCATCGATGATTTTTGCGGCGGGTGCTAAACAGTTCGTGGTGCAAGAAGCGTTTGAAATCACCACATGTTTGTTCGGATCATAAGACGTGTGATTCACGCCGTAACAAAGAGTGATGTCGGCATCTTTGGAAGGAGCGGAGATCAACACGCGCTTCGCGCCGCCTTGAAGGTGGAGCATCGCCTTGTCTTTATCCGTGAACGCTCCGGTACATTCGTGAACGAGTTGTACGCCGGTATCTTTCCAACCCAGTTTTGCCGGATCGCGATCAGAGAACACGGTCACTTTTTGTCCGTTGATGACCAGATTTTTGCCTTCGATATGAATGTCGGCATCCCAAGTTCCGTGAACGGAATCATATTTCATCAAGTGAGCAAGGGTAGGAAGGTCTCCCATGTCGTTCACTGCAACAACCTTGATGCCCAAGTTTGCAGACTGTGGTGAAAATGCGAGACGAAGAACTTTACGACCAATGCGGCCGCAGCCGTTGATGCCAATATTTGTTTGATTTGCCATATGGACGGAGCATACTCCCGGTGAGCCGTTTGAGCAAGAATGGTGATGTGCAACATCGTAAGAATTACAGGTCAATTTTCGTGACGCAGAGCTTCGTTATGGTCTGTTCTTCCGGGATCAATTATCATGGTGGCTATGACGAAATCGAGTTCGAAGAAGAAATCCAATAGAGGGCAGTTGGTAGTCGTGGTTCCCATCATTATTGTGGTCCTGATTGCCATCGTAATTCTGTACCGAGTGGTCGATCCCGCTCCGGCAAATCACCTGGTGATCTCCACCAGCGACGGCGAAGGTGATTACGACCAGTATGCGAAATTGTACCAAGACATTTTTAAGGACGACGGGATTAAACTGGAGATTCGGCAGTCTACCGGTTCTGCTGAAAATTATGCTCGGTTGAAAGATCCGAAGTCGGATGTCGATGTCGGTTTTGTTCAGGATGGGCTCGGAACACCGGATGATGCTCCTGATTTGGTTTCGCTGGGGAGTCTCTATTATGAACCGATCTGGATTTTCTATCACGTGAAATTAGATCGAGGTCATGTGCCGATGACTCGCTTTAGCCACCTCCTCGGTAAAAAAATCGCAGTGGGGCACGTTGGCGGTGGGACTCGTTTGTTATCGGAGCGCATTTTGAAAGCGGCGGGAGTCGACGATAAAAATTCTCATTTTGTGGATTTGGGATGGAAGGACGCGGCGACTGCGCTTCGTAACGGACAAGTAGATGCGGCAATCTTTTTGTCGACCCCGGAAGACGCCGTGATTCGCGATTTGATTCATGATCCGGATCTACGCCTGATGAGTATGGATCAGGCGGAAGCTGTGAGCCGCCAAATTCCGTTTTTGCATCATTTGGTACTTCCTCACGGAGCGATGGATTTGAAGAAGGGATTGCCAGATCACGATATCGATATGGTTTCGCCCACGGCAACTCTTCTCGTGCGCGATTCCGTTCATCCAGCTTTGAAGTATCTTTTGTTGAAAGCGGCATCTCAGGTCCACGATGATCCGGGGATCTTTGAAAAACGGAACGAGTTTCCGATTGATAAGGTGGATCAGTTTCCGCTCGCCGACGAAGCGAGAAGTTATTACAAGAATGGAATCCCATTTTGGCAAAAGCATTTGCCATTTTGGTTGGCGACTCTGCTCGATCGTTTTCTCTTGATCATCATTCCTATTTTTGCCTTGGCGTTCCCGATTTTAAAATCGATTCCGCAGGCGTATAAATGGAGAATTCGCACTCGCATTTACAAGCTCTACGGAGAGTTAAAATATCTAGAAACCGCAATGAAAAACGAGGAAAAACAGGGTAGGACTGCAGCCCAAGCCCAGGATCACTTGAGTGAGCTGGATCGGATCGAAGAAAAAGTGAAACTCATGAAAGTACCGCTAGAATTCGCGGAACACTTGTATTCGCTTCGCGGCCACATTGATTTTGTGCGCTTACAATTGAAAGCCGACTAAGGATGGGTGCTCGCGAGCTTGCTAGGAGTGGCCGGAATACCGAGCAAGTTCAACATTGCGTTCTCGGTGTTGATCACACCGCCGGAAAGAGACAGGTCGGCGAAGTTCACTTTCGTTCTGCTTCCATCGTTCAAGGTACGATCCACGACGATGCCTGGATACTGAGTGGTGGTGTTCATCATCGCTTCGATGATTTCAGTCGATGTTTTTTCGGGAAAACGAGTCATCAGTAATGCAGCGATGCCCGCCACTTCGGGAGACGCCATACTGGTACCGTCTAAGGAACGATATTTATTTCCTGGCACCGTTGAGACAATTCCGACGCCCGGTGCGAATAAATCCACCGAGGTTTTGCCCCAATTCGAGAAATGAGCGGCGAGGGTTGAATCTTTGCTTTTAGAAGACGCACCGACTTCAATCCAATTCTTTGCCAGGTGGGTTCCCTGATCAACGACGATTTTTTTATTTGGAAAATTGTTGGCGCCGGACTCGGTATTCTGACCATCGTTTCCGGCGGCGTGAACGATGATCACACCGTGTTTTTCTGCGTAAGCAACTGCGGAGTCGACGTAGGACTTGTGAGGGGAAAATGGTTTTCCAAAACTCATGTTGATGACATTCGCTCCATTTTTAACAGCGTAATAAATCGCGTTGGCGACATCTTTGTCGCGTTCGTCGCCATTTGGAACCGCTCGTACGGCCATGATCTTCACATGGTCGGCTTGGCCAGCGATTCCAATGTTGTTATCGCGATTGGCAGCGATGATTCCGGCAACGTGAGTTCCATGCATCGCGGACGGACCGGTCACGTCCGCATTTCCATAACCGGCTTCATCGAGAATTTCAGGATGATCGCCCACGAGGGTGGAGGAATCAAAGTTAGGATTATATTGATATTGAATTTTGGCGTTGAGATCATCGATCACAGCGGCGATTGCTTCCGAGCTGTTCGTCTTCGGATCACTGAACACGGCGATGCAAATATCCTGGGCCGCGATCACATCTGGATCTTCGCTGTGAATTTTCATCACCGAGTCGACACTCTCGTCTTTTAATCCATTGGCCTTCAAAAGTTGGATCGCCATCAGGATCTCGCGATATTGCCGGAGATTTTCCTGTGCTTCGCCGAGTCCTTCATCAAATTGGTCGCTGACCTGATTGAAGTAAATTTTTTCTGCAGGAGTGAGTCCATTTTTATCTTGTTTAGCTTTCAGGCGTGCGTATTCGCGGGTGACTTCGAGGGTGGTCGCGTTGATGTTTTCGCCCTTTTTATTTCCGAGAAAGTTCCATCCGTAAATGTCGTCGACAAATCCGTTGCCATCATCGTCCACTCCTGGACTTCCACCGAGTTCTGCATAGTTGACCCAGATCTTTCCTTTGAGGTCTTCGTGTTTGATGTCGATGCCGCCATCGATCACGGCTACGATGATCTCGCGGCCGGAGTCGGGCATTTTCGAATCTCGGTAGGCTTTCTCAGTGGAGGTACCCTCAACACCGTCGAGAAGTGAATCGAGAGTGGCCCACAGATTGGGAAGAGGTGTGGTCGCTGATTTTGAATGAAGCGCTTCACCTTTAGCGTTGCGGTAGTCGAGGAGGCGAGCGAGGTCGGTCTCTTCCAGATTTGAAAGAGTGCTAAAAGAGCGACTCATCGGAATTTTTGCGTGAGCGGTATTCGTGAGTGCAAAGGTGGTGAGGGCAAACGCCATGGTGGGGAGTAAGAATCGATTCAGTGGTTTTTTCATGGGTAGAACTCTCCGTGAGCGAAGTGTAAACGAAAAGGGTTAATTTGTCAACTAAGAGTGTGTAATAAATCCTAGAGAATCAATGAATTTCGTTGAATTTTGCCCAATTTTAGCCGGAAATGCCAATTTGGTCAGACTGGCTGCGGGGTTTTTATTTAACTCGTTTGGCTTGTTCTTCTTATGATGTTAACTAATAGTTAAATATAAATACATATATTAGTAAAATAGTATAAGACAAAAGGGGCTAGTTGAATTATTATACAGAAATTATTTAATAAATGGAGAAGTGAACTATGAAAAAATCATTTACCGCCGGAATCATCGTTGCCAGTATCTTCGGACAAAACTTAGCTCTTGCATTCGATTCAACTCGATTTAGCCAGCTCAGTCCGGAAGGTCAACGCCTCCACACGATGATCGAAGATCGCCTCAACAACATGAGTGAAAGCGCAAAACTGAAGTTGTCTTATCGTTTGTATAAAATCACGTTTAATGCACTCCCAAGATTTGAAAAAATGTCGGACACGGACTTTAGTAATAAATTGAATGAGAATGCTCAGAAAAATAATGCAAATCCAGTTACCGTGATCAGTGACGAAGAAGTTCTCATTCAAAAAGACTTCCAGGATGCTCTGCCCACGGCACAGGAACTTCAAGGTATTTCGTCCACAGCACCTTCAGCTGTCGATGCAAGTAGTGTGAGCCATTCGCAAGTGACCGAATCCATCAGGACGGTGATGGAAAAAATCGGTTACCACGAAGATGAGAATGGTAACCGCAAACCGCTTACTCGAGCTCAGTTCAATGAAAAAGCTTTGCAATTCAGTTCGATCAGCAAATCGGGTCGCTCGGTTGCATCTAGCTCCATCAATTCAATTTTGACTGCCTTAATGTGGATCGCCATTGTCTGTGCAGCGGTTGGGGTGATCGTTATTTTCGGCTGGATCGCCGTCGCCATAATTCTGGGCGGACTTTTGATAGGCGTGTGTGTGTATTTGATGAAGATCCTCGGAGCGGCGTTTACTCCTTATTGATAGTGAGTCAGGGAACAAATTTAAAAAACTGTATTTCGCACCGCACTTCGCGCGCGCGAAGTCCTGAAAATAGAAAAGGAAGAAATATGAAAAAATCATTTACCGCCGGACTCATCATCGCCTCCATGTTGGGGCAAACTTTCGCCATGGCTTACGATAGCACCGCTTTTCAACGCTTGAGCCCGGAAGCGCAGCAGGCTAAATCGATGATTCGCGAACGCATCAGCAACATGAGCGAAAAATCAAAACTGAAGCTTTCGTACACGCTTTATAAAGTGACGTTCAAGGCGCTTCCCGTTTTGGAGGAAATGTCGGATATCGTTTTCAATCAAAAAGTGCAAAGTGCGACTCAGTCTCCAGAGATGATCTTTGATCACCAAACGATCGCCCAGCATGCACGAGTCTTCTTGGAGCAAATTGGTTATAATCAGGACAACAATGGTGCAAAGAAACCATTGAGTCGTGTTCAGTTCAATGAGCGCGCATTCCAATATGGCGCGAATCAGGCCGGAAAACAAATTCGTTCCATCGCAAACGACAATCTGGATGCTTTTCTTCAAACACTTTTGGGAATTGCGATCGCTTGCGCGGTCGTTGGAATTATCGTTTGGTTGGGTTGGATGGGAGTTTCTATCCTATTAGGTGGACTGATTTTGACGGCGTTTATTGCCATCGTTATCGGTTGTGCGCGGATAGGCTAAGAAAATAGTCTGAATTTGGCTGATTCGTCGATTTGCCTCCCATTCGAGTTTTCTTAACTCTTTGATTTTATAAGACCATTGATTGGAGTGTCGCTTGCTTTTCTTTTTATTAAAAAAAGGAGAAAAGAAATGTTTAATGCGCTAAAATATATTGAGGAGTTAGAAAAATCTGGTTTCACCCGTGAGCAGGCAGAGGTGAGCATGAAACTTCTGATCGATATTATGAATGAAAATTTCGCGACTAAGGCTGACATCGAAAAATTTGCTACTAAAGCTGACCTTAAAGAGGTTGAGTATAAGCTTGAATCGAGAATTCACTCCCTAGAATTAAAAATGGAATCTGCCTTCAGAGAAATGGAATACAAGTTAATCATCAAGCTTGGAACCATGATGGGAGCGATGCTGACCCTTTCCATTGCAATCACGGCAACGCTGATCAAGTTCATTCCGAGTGTTGGATATTAGTCCTGCAAAAGCTGCGGAATGATTTTTTTTACGACTTTTTGATCATCAGCAGACAATGTAGACATGAATTTCTTTTCAGCAGCGCATGCTGCAGCGCCAGCTTTAGTGATGACTGACTTTCCATGAGGGGTGAGGTGGAGTAGTTTGCAGCGGCGATCAATGGAGTCGCTGACTCGGGCGATGAGCTTCTTCTTTTCCAGGTGATCGATCAGTTTTACCATGCTCGCTTTATCGATTCCCATCTGTTCGCCGAGCTCGTTTTGCGAAGGTGTGTCTCCACCTTCGAGTAAAATGGTGAGAATCGCAAAATGAACGCCATGGATTTCGAAAGGAAGGATTGCTTCTTCTAGAACAGATTTAATTCGATTGGAGACTTTAAATAGACAATAACAAAAGTATTCCTTCAATGCAGGATGAACCTTGTTTACGTCGGTGAAGGTAACGATCTGCGAACCACCGCTCGTACCAGTATAGATCACCTTTTTGGTGCTCTGGCTAACGGTCGGCGTTCTTTTGGCGAGGGTGACCTTCTTTGTTTTCACTACAAATAGTTTATCCTCAAAATAGTTTGTAAAGCAAACCATTTTTATGCTAACCTATTTTTAATGAAAACATCAATATTTACACCTCTGGTTTTAGGGTTTTTAGGCCTAATTCTCACTGTAGGGGTAGAAAAACCGGCATTCGCCACCGAATCTTTCTCTATTGAAACTGCGCTTCAGAAAGCAGTGGACCAGTCTCCAGAACTTCAAAAAATGGAAGCCCAAAAGGATGAGGCACGCTGGAAAAAGATCGAAGGCTTTTCTACTTTTCTGCCGACGGTCAGCCTCAATGCGAATCATTTTTTCGAAAAGAAATACGAATTATTAGACATCACCTTTTCGGGAAACCCGGTAGAGATTCCCCAGATTTTTCCGAGTAGCAGTGCCACGATCGAGGCAAAATGGTTTTTCTTCGACGGTTTGATGAACGTGAACACCTTTCGTGCGGGATCGAGCGCTAAGGCGGCCGCGGATTCAGATTATGAATGGGCGCGCTTTCAGCTCGACCGTGAGGTGAAGCTGGCTTACTCGAGAGTAGTCTCTGCAAAAAAATTGGCAGATGTTGCCGATCAAAACGTGAAGACCCTGCAAAATCATTTGAATCAGGTGAAGAATTTGAAAACGGGTGGACTGGCCACTAACTATGATGTTCTTCGTGTAGAAGCTCAGTTGAGTGAGGCACAGGCGGAACTGATGCTGACGAAAGACAATATTCAAATTGCCCAAGAAAAATTGGGTCAAATTCTTGGTCTCACAGAGCCAGCCGATGTGACTGGGACCGATCTCGCGGTTCCGAGTTCAGAGACGATTCAAAGTTTGAGTTTTGGTCCTGAAAAAGTACAAAAACGATTGGATTTACAGGCTCTTCAAAGTCGAGTCGATGCCACCGATCAAATGGTGACCGCGCATCGTGCGTTTTGGGTTCCAAAAATCGGACTCGACGCCCAGTACATTAAGTATAACAACCTTAGCGACACGCTTTCCGATTGGTCGAAGTATCGTCCAGCGTGGAGCGTCGGTTTTATTCTGACCTGGGAATTGTTCAACGCAAAACTTTATTCGCAGGCAAAGCAAGAAGCTTATCGAGCTGTTCAGAATCAAAAAACTCTCGTTCAGGCAAACTTGCAAGCGCCGGTTGATTTTGCATTTTGGAAAAAGCGATACCTTTACAGCGCTTCACTCTATGAAGCGAAGAAGGCAGATTTGGAACGGGCACAAGAAACGGTTCGTTTGGCCGACGCTGGATTTAAGGCAGGGGTACGCACGACGACGGAAGTACTCGATGCGGAACTCGACCTTTTCCGCGCCCGCGCCGGGATCGTCAATACCCAGATGAATTGCATCGAAGCAAAAATTAAACTTGAACTCTCAACAGGAGAAATATTATGAGCGATACCACGGCAACTAACGCAGCTGCAGCGACTGCTGCACCAGCAGCGAGTAAAAAACAAAAGATCCTACGGATCGTCGGTTCGATTGCCGCGATCGCGGTGATCTACTTTGTCTATGATTTTATTTTTTACATCAATACGGATAATGCCCAAATCCAAGCAAATACCGTGATTTTGACCGCTCGAGTGAGTGGTTTTGTGACCAAAGTAAACGTTGAAGAAGGTCAGAAGGTAAAAGCCGGAGACGTGTTGGTCGAACTGGATGCCAAAGACTATCAAAGTCGTGCGTCTCAGAGTCAATACGATGTGGCGTCGGTTCAGGCAAAAGCCCACGATGCAGGACTCAGTTATCAGCGTATCCAGAAACTTTTTGAACAAGGTGCAGTCTCCTTGCAACAGCGCGATTCAGCCTTAGCAACCTATCAGGAATTGTCCCGCAAACAAAAGGCCCTGGAAGCACAGGAAGATGTTTCTAAAAACGGAGTGACCGATACTTTGATTCGGGCACCGTCGGACGGAATCATTGCGAGAAAATCTGCAGAAGTGGGAATGCTCGCCAATCCGGGTGCGCCATTGATTGGTTTCGTGTCGAGCTCTTCTCGCTGGGTAGTAGCGAACTTCAAGGAAACAGATTTGCACCGTTTGAAGATTGGTCAAAAAGTTAAGGTTTCTGTCGATGCGATTTCGGATCGTGATTTTCAAGGTGAGGTTGAAAACTTTTATCCGTCTACAGGCGCAGTCTTCAGTCTTCTTCCGCCGGACAACGCGACCGGGAACTTTACCAAAGTGGTTCAACGGGTGCCGGTGAGAATCAAACTGGACCAGATTACCCCTGAAGACGTTGATCTTTTGAAAGCCGGTCTTTCGGTAGAAGTCGCAGTCAGAGTTCACTAGTATGGACGAGTACCAAAACTATAAACTGTCGACGCGCTCGAAATTCATCATTGCGACTGCGGTGATGGCTTCCTTGTTGGAAATTATCGACAGTTCTATTGTGAACGTCGCGATTCCGTCGATGATGGGAAATCTCGGTGCAACTCAGGAAGATATTTCTTGGGTGGTCACGGGTTACATCATTGCCAATGCGATCGTGCTCCCGATTGCCGCGTGGCTCGGATCACAATTCGGACGTCGTAAGTTTTATATTTCTGCGATCTTATTATTTACGCTCTCGTCGGTGGCCTGTGGCCTGGCGCCAAACTTGGGAACGCTCGTGCTCTTTAGGATTGTACAAGGTTTCTTTGGTGGCGCACTTTTGCCGACGTCTCAGGCCCTGTTGCAGGAACAGTTCCCGCGCTCCAAAGCCGGGACGGCCAGTGCTATTTACGGGATGAGCGTGATGATTGGTCCCACGTTGGGGCCGACGATGGGTGGATATCTCACCGATAATTTCAATTGGCGGATGATTTTCAATATCAATCTTCCACTCGGTCTTTTTGCGGCGTTTTTAGCTTACACTTTCGTGACCAATCATGGTCCGAAGTTGACGCCGACCGGGCCAGTTCACGACTTGGAAAATGATGGAAAAGAGACCGTCTATAAATCGAGTAAAATCGACTCGGTTGGTTTGGGTCTACTCATGGCAGGAATCGCGTCTCTGCAATTTGTGCTGGAGCGCGGACAACCGGATGACTGGTTTGATTCCACGCCGATTCGAATCTGTACTTTGATTGCAGCGATCGCATTGCCAACCTTTGTCTGGTGGGAATTGAAAGTGGAGCAACCGATTATTAATTTACGACTCTTCGCCAACGCGGTGGTGCGGAGCGGAGTGACGCTGATGAGTATGCTCGGCTTTATGCTCTATGGGGTGATGTTTGTTCTTCCTTTGTTCATGGTTCGGGTTCTGCATTTGGATGCAACCCAGAGTGGGAACATGTTCATTCCCGGTGCGATGTTGACCGGAGTCATGATGCCCTTTGTAGGTAAGCTTTTGGCAAAAATGGATCCGCGTTTTTTAATTTTTACTGGGATTGTCGCGATTGATTGCATGCTCTTGATGATGACCGGTTTCTCTTCTCTCAGTGACAAGGGGCAAGTGTACAATGCGCTCGTGATGAGAGGAATCGGGATGGCGTTCTTGTTTGTTCCGATCAATGCGGTAGTGCTTGGACAGTTTTCCGGACAGGCGCTCGGTCAGGTGGCCGGTTTGATGAACTTGATGAGGCAAATTGGGGGAAGTATTGGGATCGCCTTGATTGATACCTTGCTTGATCGGAACTCTCACCAGAATCTCAATGATCTTTCAGCGCATGTGAGTGTGTTGAATGCAGGCACGCAGGCGGCACTTCATGGCATGGGAGTTCAGGATTTATCTCAAATCCCAGCGAGTAAACTTCATTCGATTGCCATGAGGATGGAGCAGCAAGTGTATCTCATGAGTTTTACTCAAATGATGTGGTACGTACTCATTATTTTTTCATTCGCACTGATTCCGCTCTATCTTTTAAAAGTGCCGAAGAAAATCGATGTCAAAGCGGCGATGGAAGCACACTAAGATTATTGTTTTGGAGGCTTCGGAGCTTTAGGAGGGCGACGAGTGATCGGCGATTGCGTTGGGCCCGAACTGCTCGCGTGATCCTTTTCGCAATTTAAGCTCTGCTGCCAAGTTTCCGAGTTCGGACTGTTGTGATCTGCTTGAGCAACGGTGAGGATTTTTTTCACAGAAGCCGGAGTATCAAAGATCAAACCGTACTCACGATTCTGAGTCAAAGAAGTCGTCGACCCGTTTTCGGATCCGAGCCAAGCACGGACTCCGTCGACTACGATCACTTTTGCATGCATGTAACCGTTGCGGCCGTTTACCTTGTTTGAAGCATTGAACATGGCGGCTGAAATTCCCGCCGCCTCGAAAGTCTGGTATGAATTGGTGGTTTTTAAGGCTTCGCTGGGTACCGGTTTTCCGAAGGCGCAAACACTGGCAGTAGTGATAGAAACCTTCACGCCTTTTTTTGCACGATCGATGAGAGCAGCGTTGATGTCTGGCTCGTTGAGGTATTGAGCTTCAAGGTCAATTGAATCTTTTGCCGTGTTAATGAAGTCCACGATTGGAGTCATGGAAAGAGGACTCACGGTGAGGATGCTCTTCAAAGATGGATCAATCTCCTGAGATAAATCGTAAGATTGTCCGGCGAGGTCGCGACTAAAAATGTTTTCAAGCGTCTTCACAATGACCGCATCGTTCACGATGAGAGAAAAATCGCGATTGCAGGTTTTTTGTGTTCCGGAATCTTGGCAGAGGTTGGAACTATCGAAGTTCCCAGTGCTGATCAAAGCGATGCTGTTGTTGGCGATCGCGATCTTGCCATGCTCATAGCAACTGGTTCCGCCTTTTCCACCGCCGTTAGGGCAGAGAGCTTGTTTGTTATAGGGAACAAAACTACCGCCTGCATCTTGGATATCTTTCACGAGTTTCTGTTGATCGGCACAATCCGCATCCGCAGAAGTCGTACCGAACGTATCGCAGGTTTCACCCAGAGGTTTCGGCTCTTTCACGATGCGGATTTTTACTTTACGATCCAGTGCCGCTCTCAAAAGGGAACGTACGTTTGGATCGCCCATGGTGTAAATTTCGATATCGAGAGTCTTCAGTTTGTCGTAGCCAAGAATTGGAAGAAGGGGAGATCCCTCGGAGTTGAGATAGACTCCCGGAACCGGAAGGCCAGTACTGACGTCCGTTTGAGTGGCAGGAATATGAGAAATACGGGGAGCTCTCGGACGGGGTTTCGCTCGTGTGGTCTGTGCATAAGAAACTTGGGATTGAGACTGGCAGCCGAGAAGGGCGAAAATAAGCAGGAGAGACGAGGTTTTTTTATTCATAAGAACTACCTTCTGAACCCCCAGAGGGTTTAAATACCACGTATTTAATAAATGTACAAGTAAATTTGTATTTACTATGTATTTAGTTCATCAATGGGGCAGTAGGCAGATTATGGCATATTCGGACGAGCTTGGAGAATGATGAGCTTTCCATGAGAGTCGTAAGCCCATTCGATGTCATAACCATAGGGTTTTACACCTAGTGTTTTTTCAATCTGGGTTGCGGCGAGATTCAGCTCTTGAATTTGGCTTTCGCTAAGGACCGGGAGGCCAGGAGTAATGGCTTGTTTTTCCAAGCCTCCGCTGGCTTTCGCGACCGGTTTTGAATCTGAAACAGTCAAGGAATAATGGATCGGGTGATTTGCTTCTAGAGAGATTTCTTCGACCGGACGGCCAGATTCCACAACGGAACCGATTCCCCAGTTTGCGCTAATCTTGCCTTTGCCTTGGATAAACTGTTCCGTTCCTTTGGACAGAATAACTCCTGACGAGGCCGCCTGGACCGTGGGCATCACGACTACGGATGGTTCGGCAATCGTCACCTGTTCTTTTTGCAGCGCCATCCCTCGCCAGTAGATCGACTTTTCAGAAAACGGCGATTGCCAAACTCTTCGAATGGCTTCGTCTACTGCTTTTTTATCAATTAAGACGTTGGGCACGCTTTCGTTTAGGCCGGCAGCATTGAATCCTTCCAGATCCTCGATATGGGTGTCGCTTCGAAAAAAGTAACCTTGAGAGTGTTGCGTGCGTTCTTTGAGTCCGCCTAGTGAATGCATCACCTCGTCGAGCATTTTATCGGAAATTTTTGAATCCTGGATGATTTGTTGAATTTTGGACGTCAATGCTACCACTGTTTGTTTGTTTTCGAGTTTTACCGATGAGAGCAAATCCAGGAGCGGCGTGAGCCCAATTTCGTCTGAGTATTTTTTGAAATAGCCGAAAGGTAAAATAAAGCCGTCGGGAACATGGGTGTTCAGTGTTGAGTTTTGGTAGAGCTTGCTTAAGTTGATGCCCTTCGGACCGGCGATATTTCCATGATTTGCGTCGTTGATCTCGGCAAAAGAGATCGGATGTTGAACCCGGTGGTCCGGTGTGGGGATGAGTATTTCTTTTTTGTCTTTTCCGACGATTTTTCCAAGGTCATTGGCGTATTCGTGAATGGCAATATTTCCTTCTTTGTCCGCAACGAATCGAACGAGTTTGCCTTCCATCTTTTTCAAGTGCTCCAGGTATTCCACGGAGAGTTTTGCATTGGGTATTCCCAATGACTTGGCCAATAATTGAACGTGGGAGAGTCTTGCACCGGTTCCGAGTGTAACCATCCCGGCAGCTGGCGACATTTCCGTCGGCATTTCAGAGAAAACTCCAATTTCTTCTTTGCTGAGTTGAAGTGGACTTTTGTTAATCCTCAAGATTCCGACGGCATGTCCTGGATTATAAACTTGAACGGGTAGTTTCAGTTTTTCACCACCGATGTCGTAGGACAAGTTTTTCATTTCAGATAGGGTCGTTTTGAGTTCATCTGTCAGTTTGCTCAGAATGAAGGTGGGGCCTTTTCGCATTTGAGAATCGAGAAAACGAGTAGGGATCTTGGACGTATCGCCACGCACCCTAAAAAGATGATTGTCGATATCTCCGTAGCGATTGAGGAACTTATAATAGACTTGGTCGACCGTATTTTCGAGAACATCGGAAACGAGTTCCAGCTTTCGTTCTGAAGCAAGGGAACTATTTTTGAGAATGTTTTCCAGATTTTGATTGATGGCGTGGATCTGAGAAGGTTCAAGGACATTGTCCATTTCCAAGTGATTCATCAAGCGTGAAGCGAACTGAGTTACTTTGCCGGTCTCCTTCAATCCTCCGCTGGTCTTCAATTCCGCCAAATAGTCATTGGAAATGAGGGCCGCTTGGTCACTGAATGTTTTTTCGCCCAGATAGACTTCCGTCATTTTTGTAGTGGAACCCCCGTTGCTTTTCAGTTCGATGTATTTTTTTCGGATTTTTTCTAGCTCAGTCAATTTTTCAGGTGCAGGAAGTTGATCGAAGTGTTCGGAGTAGCTTTTTAGGATGGTCTTGCTCTCGTCGTTCATCTTCAGCTTGTCGATTACATTGTGGATGGAGGCTCCCGTTTTTTGGTCTATTCCTAAAAACCGCTCTAGATTGGATGCCAACGAGGTGAGCACATCTCGAGTAGCTTGATCTCCCTTGAATGTTCCAAGGTATGCACGCACGCGGGCGAGTTCGTGCGCGGTCGGGAAGTTGTGGATGTCTACGCGGATCGACCAAAAATTCGGTAGGTTCTCCAATTGGATCGCCTGCGCTCGAATACTTTCAATCAAATTACTATCGGATCCCGCGAGGGCCCAATTTTGAACGAATAGTCTGCGGTCCAATGGATCCGCATTTTTCAGATTTCCGACATTGAGGTTGTTTTCAAGTTGACGTGAAAATCTCGGCGCGATTTCTTCAACCTGCAGATCGCCTCGGTTCCGGTTGGCGACCATGAAGCTGCTTCCATTTTTTTCGTATTCGCCTTGGACCACTAGTCCTCGGATCTGATCCGTAGGGTTTTTCGCAACCAAGCTGCCAGAAAAATTATCGGTCAGTTGGGTAATCATTCGTTCGTAATTGAGAGCAGGTCGGAACCCAACGATTTCAGGAATGCTACTGGCGATATCGTTATCCAGTACTTTTTCACGGAACCATGCTAAATTCAGTCCCTGGTTTGCCGGTAGTTTTGGATTCGTGTAAACGGCGACTGAAAATTGTGTCCTGGTGGCAGAAGAAATCTTTTCGTTTGGCATCCACGGAAAAAATTTCTTGAATCTACCGTTCCCGAACATTCTCTTGATTTCGTCCTGTGAAAAACTGGTACGATTTGATCCCATCAGATCTGAATCGCGCAAGAATCGAGCAACGGCGTCCCGGACGCCTTCAGTTGGATCCAATTTAGAAACCACTCGAGTGAAATTTTCCGTGTACGTGCCATTCTTTTTTAGTAGTTGGTAAGTGAATTCTTCTCGGAGATTCAGGGGCAGTTCATTCACGTAGCCCGCCCAACTTTGGGGGGATTTGTCCCAAGGTGGCGGAGGCGCATTGGCTTCCAGCACATGCTGCATTTGTTTTTTTAATCCCGTTTCAATTTCTGCCTGCTGAGACGCAATGACTTTCGAAACCGAATGGTCCAAGTTTTTCAGATCTTGGGTATTGACGAATTTTACGAGAGATTCGTGGTATAGCGCCGGAAGTTTTTTTTGTAAAAAGGACTCTACCGGAGAGGGGTGTTGAGCGGAGAGGGGAGTGAGAGTCGCAAAGTTCTTTTGGTAAAATGCCTCAATGTTTTTGTTGATCTCAGGCTTGTTTTTTTCAAAGAGTGATTCCAGGTAAGCGATGGTTTTCGTCTGGTCTTGGGGGAGAGCGAGCGCCGAAGGAAAGATATCTTTGAGTAAAGCCCCGTTGGATGCATTCGGGAGGTATGCTAATAGCGCTTTGTCGAAGGAAGGTGTGTCGGTAGCTTCCAGATAGCGTTTTAGCGCATACTTGTTGAAGCTAACATCGGTGCCTAAGTTGTCGTAAATGTGTTTCTGATAGCGAACCGATACGAGTGCTTTTTCCTTAGTGTTCGCGGCAAAAAAATCATGGCTGTCGTTTAGATACTGATTCCAGGCGTTGTCGGTGACACCGCTTCCTGAGGGTCGAGGAATAAATTGATTAGCAAGTCGTGAGGCCTCATTGCCGGTAAGGTCTCCATTTTTAATTTCGTATAGGTACCGATTTAAAAAAGGAAGTGCAGCTGTTTCATCACTGGTTCGTGCAGCACCGGTGAGAGCCTCGGTGTATTTGCCGACCATATCATCGAGCGTTTTTTCTTTTTTAAGCCAGGAGGTGTTTTCCGTCGTAAATGTTTTTCCGATTTTAGCGTCACCGGAATTTACTTTCGAGAAGATTTTTTCAACAACCTCTTTACGGGGCCGGTAGTAAGTCCCGAGTAAGTTACCCGAACTTTTTTCCTTTACGGTGAGGAGCTTGGTGAGTTGTTCTGGGCTGAGTTTATTTTGAATGTGACGCTGATCGAAATCCGAAACCAACTTTTGGACATTGGCTTCAGAAGAAGTGGAAGGATGAGTGAAAAGCGAGTTCAGAACTCCGGTTGGAGAGCAATGTGCTCCGAGCTCCTCAGAGAGGGCAAGGTTGTTGGCGAAAAATAAGATCGCGCCGAGTGGTAATAGTAGTTTGAAAAACCTTTTCATTTCATTCACTAATCGGCAAATGATCCTGTTTCCTCGACGAGAATCTTTTGACGTTAGGTGGCCTACAATGATTATTATTTACAATTTATTTAAGAAATGATAGGCTGCGTCCAACAATAACCCCGTTTTTTCGGAAGGGAATCTGGTGCCGCCTTAAAAAGCCATTCCAGAGCTGTGCCGCAACGGTAATTTTGGTCGCGTTGAGCGTTCCAAATGAGCCCGGTCTATCCGAGAAAACCTAAATCCCGAGACAGGAGCCCCTTATGAAATCTCGTTTTATTTCCGTTCTTTCCCTCAGCCTCTTTTTAATCCAATCTGCCCACGCGGTGAGTATTTCGGTGTATCAGCCCCAGGCGGTACGTGTTCTCGGGATGAATCTCGGATCCAAGGTCGTGGGAAAGAGTGTGGGCGATGCGACCGTATCGGCCCTCAATGCTAAAGCGAGCCTTTCTAATTTCACTTTTTCAGGCGATGCAAATTATATCAGCGCGATTAATGGTCTCGGTGAGAAGACGGAGACTCTTCCCAACGGTGATTTAAAGGCCTATGGCTGGTGCTTTACTCTGAATGGCGCGCTCCCGGATCAGGCCGCAAGCCAGACGAAAATCAATGCCGAAAGTGATGAAATCATTTGGTATTATGGATCGATGTCGAGGATCTCGGGCCAATGGCAAACGAACTGTGTTGCAGACGATCAGCCGACTCAGCAAGTGCTTTTAAAGGTGAAAAGTAGACACTGATTCGCAAACTCTTTGTACTTGACGAATACACTTCGGTTGTGTAATAATGCGAGTCCTATGGTAACTGTCACTCACAGCATTGCACTTCTCGCGGTTTTAATCACTTTGTCGGCTTGCACTCAAAACGCACCGGCGGGATCCATTCAAAAAAATAACAACACGACGTCCGCACCAACGAATTTGGCTCAGGTGAGTCCTTCGCCATCCGCATCTCCGGCAGCTCCGG
>Ga0206918_1051_pt2 | contig 29371 bp, 19 predicted proteins | sample Alteio_BWOrgHeat_69_FD_152950 | JGI IMG/M metagenome (GOLD analysis project Ga0206918, IMG submission 152950) | Enriched cells from forest soil in Barre Woods Harvard Forest LTER site, Petersham, Massachusetts, United States -... | ecosystem: Environmental > Terrestrial > Soil > Temperate forest >... | reverse complement strand
TAGTCTCTGAGCTTACTCGGGGAATGGACCTGATTTTCGATGATATGTACCTGTTCTGCCTGCACCAACGCGTAAAAGAGTGTTTAAAAAAGCATGCAATTTTAGGCATTATTTGTCGAATAACACGGGAATACCTCTGAAATTTAGATGAGGGAACTGAAAAGGGGGATAAACACCGGTTTAACGAACCAATACTTCCGGCATCTGTTGTGCACCTCTTTGTAGTAACAGAGGCTATCCTTGAACCGACAGCGGCGATCGGTGTAGCGATAGCGGCAATCTATGGACAGATAGACGCTATTGCTACTTCTATGTTATATTCCTTGCTCTTTCAGAAAGGTTGTATATATAGAAACAATTGACCCCGTTCGCTGGAAACGAACGGGGTCAATTAAATGTGCGCAGATTACTTTTAACGAGGAATTTCAGTAATGATTCGGATCGAGGGTTTTTCTGAAGCAAGGTTGGCTGACTTTTTCATACGAGAAGCTTTTAAACGGGTTAGGGTAATAAGGTATTGACACGGCTTGCGCCGGATGCGTACATGATATGGTCAACACCATAAAACATGTCATTGGTTTAAATACAAATAAAGGTGTTGCGTGTTGGAAACAGGGCCTGAGATTACTCCGGTATGCATCCCGAAGCTTTCTGATTAATGAAACGGAATTTCATACAAAGAGGTTTCAGCCGGTTCGATATAGAAAATCAGTTGATAGGGATATGGTTATTAACGGACCAGCATCATCGGAGCTGATACCCCACCCTGTGGAGAGGAGGTCCTACAGAAATACAAGCCCACGGGCAGCAATGTACCGTCTTCTGACGTGCCGTTCCAGCAGAAGGTATGCGTTCCCGGGCCTTCCAGCCCGTCCGAAAGCACCTTGATCAACTTGCCGGAAACACTGTATATACTCACCCGAATAGGCGTATAAGCAGAGCCGACATCTACCCGTTGTATACACGTCTCATTAAACGGATTGGGATACGGTTTGGAGCAGGAAAAACCCAGCGTTGTTTGATCCGGTTCAGGTGAAACTGTTAGTTTTTCCATGTTGGCATTCAACACTTCGAAATGAGTGGTGTCAAGTATGGTGGGTGAAGCACCCCAGTTGCTGACAAAAGCCACTACCCGAATATGCGACGCATTCCAGGATAACGGCAAGAGGTAGGAATAGTTTTTTATATATTCTCCGTTTTCCGGTACCTCAGCAGGAATCACATCCGCATCGCCCCAGTTATTTCCGGCAAGGTTGACACGGGCTACATTCCGCTGTTCATAAGAACGTATAGGGTTTCCCTGTCCAAACCAGGGAGAGTCGGGATCTTTATCAAAATAATTGGCTTGCTTCCCGTCGGTAGCAATGCTGTCTTCCATCAAGAGGCAGTTCAAACGGAAATGCCCGGTTGCAGCTTTCAGAAAGCGGGTATCAACGCTCACCGAAAGTTTCCGGTTATCAACAGAATAAATAGGATGTATTGAAATGGAAATCGGAGACGATACATTTAACTGCTCTTTAACAAGCTCATCCCAGTCGTCCGTATCTGCCAGTTCCTGAAAAACACCTTCTCTGGAGAAAAAGGAAGTACGGTCAATAAAGCCTAAAGGAAATTCCGTGACGTTGCACTGGTTGACGATGCTGTCGGAATATGCATTGCTCAAAACATCCGCATTGTGCATCCCGATACAAATAACCGAACTTCCGAACCTGGATTCCAGGTGTTCGACAGCCGATTTACCTTTAGGACAATCTCCGCACCACATCCCGGTAAACTCTTCCACCAGCACTTTACGGGTGGCCTGTGCATGCAGCAGACAGGTACAGGCCAGTATTATATAATTGATAATCAGAAACTTCTTCACTTGAGCAAGGGTATATTTAGTCCGCTTTGGCTGCACCAAAACCCAACTTCGACTAATTATTAAAAAACAGCGTCAAAAGTACTTTTTTATTCGATTTAATTCATACTTGAGTGCCGATTTGAAGATAATTTAACATTGGAAATTATCTGATCTGTTATCCCATTCAACCAAATGACTGGCAACTCATTTGCGGTCTCCTTTTCAGCTCATTTTTCAATGCCAACCTGCAGAAGTGTATTCTTCCTGTGCTTTTCCTTTGAATAATCTAAAACTTAGGCCAAAAGACCGGTCCTTTTACCCTGCCAAAAATTATTATCTTCGCCTTCCTATCAACGGACATACTTATGGCCAAATTCAGAAAGCAAGATGCATTGGATTATCACTCTCAGGGAAGACCAGGGAAAATTGAAGTTGTACCCACAAAACCTTACAGTACCCAGCGGGATTTAAGTCTGGCCTATTCCCCAGGAGTAGCCGAACCTTGTCTGAGGATTGAAGCGACCCCGGAAGATGTATATAAATATACTGCCAAAGGAAACCTGGTAGCGGTGATCTCCAATGGCACGGCAGTATTGGGATTGGGCGATATCGGTCCACTCGCCAGCAAACCCGTTATGGAAGGGAAAGGTTTGTTGTTCAAAATTTTCGCTGATATTGACGTTTTTGATATCGAAGTAGATGCCAAGGATGTAGACCTGTTTGTGAAAACCGTGAAAGCCATATCCCCCACTTTCGGTGGCATTAATCTGGAGGATATCAAAGCTCCCGAGTGTTTTGAAATTGAGCGGAGATTGAAAGAGGAGTTGAATATCCCTTTGATGCATGATGACCAGCATGGTACAGCCATCATCTCTTCGGCAGCATTACTCAATGCATGTGAGGTCGCCGGCAAAGACATAGGTAAAGTAAAAATCGTGGTGAATGGAGCCGGAGCTTCGGCCCAGTCCTGTGCCAAGTTATATATGGCCATTGGTGCATCCAAAGAAAACATTCTGATGCTTGACAGCAAAGGCCCGTTGACACTGGAACGGGATGACCTAGATGAGAACAAGAAATTTTTCGCTGTCAAAGCCAAAGGCATCAAAACATTGGAAGATGCCATGAAAGGTGCCGATGTGTTCGTTGGTCTTTCCAAAGGCAATGTGGTGAATCAGGACATGGTCAAGTCGATGGCAAAGAATCCCATTGTGTTTGCCCTGGCCAACCCCGATCCGGAGATTCCATACGAAGAAGCCATGGCTGCACGGAATGATATTATTATGGCTACAGGCCGTTCCGACCATCCCAACCAGGTGAATAACGTGCTGGGCTTTCCGTTTATCTTCCGCGGTGCGCTGGATGTACGTGCCACCCAGATCAACGAGGCCATGAAGCTTGCAGCCGTTTATGCCATTGCTGGACTGGCCAAGGAGCCTGTGCCCGACTCAGTAAATCTGGCTTACGCGATTAAGAATTTAACCTTCGGTCCCGAATACATTATTCCCAAACCGATTGACTCCAGGCTCATCAGCACCGTATCACCTGCTGTAGCAAAGGCTGCCATGGATTCGGGCGTAGCCCAGAAATCCATTACAGACTGGGATGCTTACAGAGCTGAACTGATCAACCGCCTGGGGCTGGACAACAAGCTCATACGGGGCATTACGAATAAAGCCAAATCCAATCCCAAACGGGTCGTTTTTGCCGAAGCCGATCATTATAAAATATTAAAGGCGGCCATGCAGGTGAAGGAAGAAGGCATTGCTAAGCCTATCCTGCTGGGTGACCGGGAAAAGATCCTACGGCTGATAGAAGAGAACCACCTCGACCTGCAGGACATTCCTATCATTGATCCCCGCAGCAAAGAAGAAGAAGAGCGTCGCTACTCATTCGGTGACATCCTCTTCAACAAGCGGAAACGACGCGGATACACCTTGTATGAGGCGCGTAAGATTATGAAGGAGCGGAACTATTTCGGAGCCATGATGGTAGAAACAGGTGCCGCTGATGCGATGATATCCGGACTTACACGGCGATATGGGGCACCGATCCGTCCGGCACTGGAGATAATCGGAGTACAGGAAGGTGTTCGGCGGGTAGCCGGGATGTATATCATGGTTACCAAGCAAGGTCCTTATTTCTTTGCCGATACCACCATGAATGTTGATCCTACGACTCAGGACCTGGTAGACATTACTGTGCTGACTGCCAATACCATCAAGCAGTTCAATATTGTTCCACGCATTGCCCTGCTGTCGTATTCGAATTTCGGTTCGTCTCCCGGACCCGTACCCGACAAAGTAAGAGATGCCGCAGCTATCCTGCACCGCGATTACCCGGGAATGATTGTGGATGGGGAACTGCAAGCCAATTTCGCCCTCAACAATGAATTGCTGAAGGAACAGTTTCCATTCAGTGATTTGGTAGATAAGAAGGTCAATACGCTCATCTTTCCAAACCTGGCTTCCGGCAATATTGCCTATAAGCTCATGCAAGAATTGGGAGGTGCAGAAGCCATCGGACCGGTACTCATTGGAATGAAAAAACCGGTGCACATCCTGCAACTGGGCAGTTCAGTGAGGGAAATCGTAAACATGATCACCATTGCTGTAGTGGATGCACAATCCAGAAAATAACATTTTGAAATGATTGATTTTATTGAAGGTAAACTGGTAGAAAAAACCCCTACCTATGTGGTGATAGCCTGTGGAGGGGTGGGGTATGTGATGCAGATTTCGCTCAACACTTCTTCCCGTCTGGTGGCAGATGCTACCTGTAAGCTTTTTGCGGAACAAACCTATGTAAGGGATGATTTACCGCGTTTTTACGGCTTTTTCGACCGGGAAGAACGGGTACTTTTCAGGGCCCTTATTTCCGTTTCAGGGGTTGGAGGAAACAGCGCCATGCTCATGCTGTCATCTCTGGCAGCTGAAGATATTCAGAAAGCTATCGCCACAGGCGATGTTAATCTACTGAAAAGTGTCAAGGGAATTGGTGAAAAAACCGCTCAACGCATCATTGTCGATCTGAAAGGCAAGCTGGGCAAAGTAGATGGTTTGACCGATAAAATGGTTTTTTCAGACAATAAAACAAGGAACGAGGCGTTATCTGCTCTGGTCATGCTGGGCTTTGTCAAGAATACCGCCGAAAAAGCAGTTGATAAAGTATACCGCTCAGAAGGAAACGTAGTGTCTGTGGAGCAGCTTATCAAGCAGGCACTCAAATATTTATAGGATTAATTATACGTGTACACGGTTTTTAAATACGCCTTCCTGGGAGCTCTGTCCCTCGCCATGCTTTCTGTAGTCTTCATGACTACAGCAAAGGTAGGTCCTGCAGGCGTGTATAATCCTGTAAACGAAATACATGCGGCAGCCGGTCCAGATACCCCTGCAGTTAGTCTTCCCTACCCTTATCCCGATCAGAGTGGTAAAGACCCTATGTATTTCAATAACAACAAGGGACTAAAACTGCACGATCCTTCCAACATTAAAACAACCGTCGTTTACGACCCCGATTCCAACCAGTTTCAGGTAAATCAAAAGATGGGAGACTTGAAATACCGGGAGCCCTCCTACATGACTTATGATGAATATGTTGATTACAGCATGCGCAAATCCATCAAAGACTATTGGAAACAGCGGGTGCATGCGGAAAGCCTTAACCAGAAAAATCAAAAAACAAATATCATCCCTCCGATTAAGATCAATAATATCTTTTTCGACCGGATTTTTGGCGGTAATACGGTCGACATCCGGCCTCAAGGATCGGCTGAGCTGATCTTCGGAGCCAATATCAATCGTACCGAAAACCCGGCCCTTCCGGTGAAGCAGCGTAGGATAACGACCTTCGACTTCAATGAAAAAATTCAGTTAAACGTAGTCGGCAAAATCGGGGATAAGTTAAAACTGACCACCAACTACAATACCGAAGCCACATTTGATTTTGAAAATCAGATGAAGCTGGAATACACCGGTTATGAAGACGAAATCATTAAAAAAATAGAAGCCGGTAACGTGAGTCTGCCTCTGAACAGCTCGCTTATTACCGGAAGTCAGACCCTTTTTGGTGTAAAAGCCCAATTGCAGTTTGGTAGGTTGACAGCCACAACTGTTTTTTCTCAGGAAAAGGGCAAGAAATCGGAAGTGAATGTGACAGGCGGTGCACAAATTACCAACTTCGAGGTGACGGGAGACAATTACGATGCCAACAAGCACTTTTTCCTGTCCACCTATTTCCGTGAACAATACAATACCGCCCTGGCTAACCTTCCAATAGTGAATACCCTTGTTAATATTACCCGTATAGAGGTTTGGGTAACCAACAAAACAAGCACGACGGATAATACCCGGAATATTCTGGCATTGACAGACTTGGGAGAAACCCGCATCCGTCAACCGAACAAAAGCTTCGTAACCCTCAATCAGCCCGCAGGAACAAACCCTTCTAACAATGCGAACTCCCTTTATTTCAAAATGGCCAACCAGGCCTATCCGCTTCCTCCGCTGAACCCAAGCACAACACTCCGGAACGTTAATAATGTGAGTACCACTCTGGCTGCTCTTAGTTGTACTTCTCCAGCCTGCCCCAATTTCCAGCCGGTATCGGATTATGAAAAAGTACAGTTCTCTAAAAAATTAGGTCCTACCGAGTTTACCGTCAACAAACGTCTCGGTTTTATCTCCTTGAACGCAGCACTCAACTACGATGAGGTGCTGGCCGTGGCTTACCAGTACACCATCGGCAACAATATTTATCAGGTAGGTGAATTTTCCGACGACGGTATTTCCGGCGACAATGTGTTATTTGTTAAGATGCTGAAAAGCACGAACGTCAGTCCCAGGGCCGACACCCTGCTCTGGAACCTGATGATGAAAAACATTTATTCGATTGGAGCATACCAGGTCAATCAGCAGGATTTCCGATGCGACATCATCTACAACAACCCGGCGACCAGCACAGACATCCGTTATATACCGGAAGGACCTATCAGCGGAAAGCCTTTGATTCAAGTATTGAACGCCGACCGCCTGAATGCCAATCTGGATCCAACACCGGATGGTATCTATGACTTCGTGGACGGAGTAACAATTGATGCAGCCAAAGGACGAATAATCTTACCTGTCACCGAGCCCTTTGGGGGATACCTGGCTCAAAAATTGTATGATCCGGCCAATCCCGCTTTAGTGAGCAAATATGTTTTCCAGGATCTGTATGACTCCACACGAACCGCCGCCCAGCAGGATCAGAAGCTGAACCGTTTTAAACTTCGTGGACAATATAAAGGAGCCGCGTCCAATGACATTTCCCTCAATGCAGTGAACGTGCCTCAAGGCTCTGTCGTAGTCACTTCCGGAGGGGTACCCCTTACGGAAAATGTGGATTATACCGTTGACTATGCACTTGGACGGGTGAAGATTATCAACGAAGGGCTGCTACAATCCGGAGCTCCTATCAAGATTTCCCTGGAAAGCAATTCCTTGTTTAATATCCAGACCAAGTCTCTTATAGGCACACACCTCGATTACCGGTTCAACAAGGACTTTACCATTGGAGGTACCGTGCTTAACCTGACCGAACGCCCGCTTACACAGAAGGTCAATATAGGTGACGAGCCGATCAACAATACGATGGTTGGAGTGAATGCCAATTACCGGACAGAAACACCCTGGCTGACACGGCTTGTAGATAAGATACCGCTCATTCAGACCAAAGAAATGTCTAACATCACCGCCAGCGGGGAATGGGCTGAGCTGATACCAGGATATAACAAAGCGATCGGGGCAGGTGGTACTTCATACATTGATGATTTTGAAGGCACACAATCGGCCATTGACCTGAAACAACCTTCGGCCTGGTCTATCTCCTCCATACCCAATGACCTTTCTCTCTTCCCGGAATCCAGCCTAACAGATACCACTGCCATTGGTTTCAACCGGGCCAGGCTATGCTGGTATACGATCGACCCGCTCTTTATCCGGCTCAATAACAGCATCACTCCAGCCAATGTCACCAAGACTGAGATGTCCAACCATTTTGTGAAAGAGGTTTTTGAAGATGATCTGTTCCCCAACAAACAAAGTCCTACCGGTCAGGAAATCCCCATCTCCGTATTGGATCTGGCATATTATCCGGACGAGCGTGGACCCTATAACTACGATGTTGTTCCAAACCCTCACGCACATTCAGCCGGACTGAATGCCAATGGAACCCTGGCCAAGCCCTGGACACGGTGGGGCGGTATCATGCGCCAAATTCAGACAAACGATTTCGAAGCCGCCAACATTCAGTTTATTCAATTCTGGATGATGGATCCGTTTGACCATGATGGAGTGGATGCAAGTGATAACCTGAATCCGAACAGCACCGGTGATATGTATTTTGACCTGGGAAGCATTTCGGAAGATATCCTGAAAGATTCCAGGAAAGAATATGAGAACGGTATTGTCTTTGACCAGAACTACACTGCCTCGGGCTATGACCTCACGGTCTGGGGCAGGGTACCGAATGCACAGATTGTGGTGAATGCATTCGCGAACGATAATCAGACGCGGATTGACCAGGATGTGGGTTATGACGGGTTAAATGACAACGACGAGCGCGTCTTTTTCCAGAATTACATCAACAAGGTAAATGCCACCTTTCCTGCAGGAAGCGGTGCAGTGGACAGCGCTTACGCCGATCCGTCAGGAGATGACTACCACTATTACCGAGGTACAGACTATGACAACCGAAGTGTAGGTGTATTGGATCGGTATAAAAAATTCAATGGTGCAGAAGGCAACTCCTTGCCTTCCGGTTCCACCAACCGATGGGGGTACAACGAGTCTTATTCTACCCAGGCTTCCACACTTCCTAACACGGAGGACGCGAATCATGACAATACGCTGAGCGAAACAGAAGCCTATTATGAGTACCAGGTTAAACTGACGGCCAACGATATCAAGGAATCCAATGTCGGCAAAAATTACATTACGGACTATCACCAATCCACCAAGCCTACCCTGGATGGAAGAACTCGCACTGTCGACTGGTACCAATTCCGTATACCCATTGCCGAATACACGAAAAAGGTAGGTACCATTGATGACTTCAAGTCTATCCGTTTCATTCGTATCTTCTTTAAGAACGTGGACAAACCTATCATTTGTCGTATGGCCAAACTGGAACTGGTGCGGGATGAATGGAGACGTTACAACTACTCCCTCCTTTCTCCCGGCGAATACATTCCGAATGATGATGTCAACACCTCCTTTAACCTGGCAGCCGTAAGCATTGAAGAAAATGGCAGCCGTAAACCTGTTAACTATGTGCTGCCTCCGGGCATTCAGCGTCAGCAGAGCGCGGCTACTGCCAATATTATTCAGCTCAACGAACAATCCCTTTCCCTTAAAGTATGTGGATTGAAAGACGGAGATGCCCGTGCAGCATATAAGACACTGAACATTGACGTGCGTTCGTACAAAACGGTTAAAATGTTTATTCACGCCGAAGCAGGGCCAGACGGCATGCCACTCCGGAACAACGACCTGGAATGCTTTATCCGCTTTGGAACAGATTTCACCGATAACTATTATGAATATTCCATTCCGCTTCAGGTAACTCCTACCGGAAGCTATGGCAGCGACGATGCTTCACTTTATAAAGTATGGCCTGCAGCCAACGAAATGGTGCTTCCTTTCAAATACCTCCAACAAGCCAAACAAGACCGTGACGGGCTGGTAATAGCAGGCAGGGCTTCCATGACCACAGAAGCCCATTTTACATACCCCGAAGTACATGAAATTACGGTCAAGGGAAACCCCAACCTGGCTTCATTAAGAACCATTATGGTGGGAGTAAGGAACCCCAAAAAGAATTCATCCAGTGTAGGAGATGACGGGCTTTCGAAATGTGCCGAAGTATGGGTTGATGAATTACGACTCACCGACTTTGACGAGACAGGTGGTTGGGCAGCAGTGGGCCGGATGACAGCCAAACTGGCTGACTTTGGAACAGTGACTGTTGCCGGTAATTACAGCACCCCCGGATTCGGAGGCATTGAATCAAAAGTGAGTACCCGGCAAAAAGAAACCGACAAAAGCATTGACATCTCCTCCCAGCTGGAACTTGGAAAATTCTTCCCCACCCGTTTAAGCATACGGATTCCTATGTATGTAGGGTTTTCCGAAGCCATTGCCACGCCTCAATACAACCCGCTTGACCCCGACATTCTGGTCAAGAATCTGTCGCCTACCGTACAGGATCAACTCAAGCATGAGATAGAAACATTTACCCGGAGGAAAAGCATCAATTTTACCAACGTCAAAAAAGAACGTTCCAAAGGAGTCACCCGAAAACCGCGTTTTTATGATCCTGAAAATGTGGCCTTGAATTTCGCCTACAGCGAAATACTCAATCGTTCTCCGACTGTCGATCACAACTTCCTCAAAAATTACCGGGGAGGCTTATCTTATACATTCAATACACAGCCCAAGAATATCAAACCTTTCGGGAAAAACGCTTTCCTGAGCAAGCACAAATACCTTGCGCTGATTCGTGACATCAACTTCAATACGAGCCTCACGAGCATGTCCTTCCTGACGGACATCAACAGATCTTACAACGAACAGCTTAACCGGAATACTACTGGAGAGAGTGATGTCCCCATGTTGCCTACATACAACAAGACGTTTAGCATGACCCGCAATTATGATTTGAAATATGACCTGACCAAGGGACTCAAGTTTGATTTTGCTGCCATCAACGAAAGCCGTGTACTGGAACCAATAGGCCCTATCGATACCCAACAGAAAAAAGACACCATCATCAACAACATGCTCGGTCTCGGGGTAAACACCCATTACCACCAGGCCATCAATGTCAACTATACCATTCCGATCAACAAAATACCGGCCTTGGACTTTGCCAGCGGAACAGTGCGTTATTCGACGAGTTACGACTGGTTACGATCGCCCTTCTCCGCCGACTCAATGGGGAACACCATTCAGAACTCCCAGCAGTGGACCTGGAACGGTCAAGGCAACATGGTTACCTTGTACAACAAGATTCCTTATTTCAAAAAAATAAATGCCAAAAAACCTCCCGGGCAAATTGCGAAGCCCGCCACTACCGGTCCTAATACGAATGCGGTATGGGTGAAAAACGATAAGACAAAACAGGATTCTATCAACAAGGCTAAAAACAAAGCGCGGGTAGATACCACCAAAAATACCGAGGCCAATATTTTGGAATATGTGGCAAGGTTTATCATGACGATTAAAACCGTTTCGGTGAACTATACGACCAATAAGGGTACTATTTTACCTGGTTACAACCGGCAAACAAGTGTTCTGGGGATGGACAATAACTTTAATGGTCCAGGACTCGGATTCCTTGTTGGTGAGCAAGATCACTATGGAGGCAATCAAGCGCACTATGGTATTTATGCAGCCGAGCATGGCTGGCTTGTCCAGACACCCTCGCTATACAACCCCTTTGCCAGGACATCCGTCAGAAACCTGAACGGCAGGGCCAACATGGAGCCCTTCCCCGACTGCAAGGTGGAAATCACTGCCAATATTAACCGTGCAGATAACCGAAACGAATACTTCCGGTGGAACCCGATAATCCATGACTATACCAGCGAAACACCTGTCGAAAGCGGCAACTTCAGTATGTCTTACAGCCTGCTTCGCACCTCTTTTGTGGGTAACAATAAAGATTTCAGCAGTCCCCTCTTTGAACAATTCAGACAGAACCGGATCATAATGTCTCAACGGGTAGGCGCGGCCAACCCCAACAGCACACATGTACAAACACTCGGGTATATGGATGGCTACAGCTCCACGTCACAGGATGTGCTCATCCCTGCATTCCTGGCCGCATATACGGGCAAGAACGCGTCTTCTTTTTCTACCAATCCGTTTATGAGCATTCCCAAACCTAACTGGAGACTGACTTACGACGGGCTTTCGAAAAACGAACGGTTCAAGAAATATTTTAAAACGTTCACCTTGTCTAATGCATACCGCTCTTCCTACAGCATTGGTAACTATTCCAGCAACCTCGACTTCTTTGACCCGAGTGGCAGTGGATTCAGCAGTGTACGAAACCCGACAGGAGATTTCATTTCCAAATACAATATCGCAGCCGTGACACTTTCCGAGCAGTTCAGCCCACTGATCAATGCCGACATGACCTGGCAGAACGGCCTGATCACCAAAGTAGAAATTAAGAAGGACCGCTCCCTTTCGTTGAGTGTCACTTCCAACCAGGTAACGGAGTTGGATGGGAAAGAGCTGGTCGTGGGATTGGGTTATGCCTTTAAGATGAAACCTAAAAAATTATTCCCCCAGTACCTCAAGTCGCCAGTCACAAGCGATCTGAAAGTGAAATGCGATGTATCAATCCGTAATAACGAAACCGTTATCCGCATGATTGATCCGGAGTATAACCAGCTCACTTCAGGACAAAACCTGTTGTCGATTAAAACCTCTGCTGATTACCTGCTTAGCCAGAAACTGAGCATCCGCCTTTTCTGTGATTATATAAGGACAAACCCACTCGTATCTACCTCCTTTCTTACAGCCAATACCAATGTGGGCATTTCACTGAGGTTGACTCTTTAATTCTTCCGTTGGGAAGTACCGGGTAACAAAAAAACCGGCGAAAGAGCTGATTTTTTTATTTATAATATATCTTTGCTCCCATTATTAATCAAGACAAGCTCTTAACTATGAATTTTCCAGAAAACCTGAAGTACACAAAAGATCATGAATGGGTCCGTGTGGAAGGCAACCATGCCGTAGTTGGTATTACCGAATTTGCACAGGGCGAACTTGGGGACATTGTTTATGTAGAGATTGAAACCAAAGGAGAGACGCTCAAACAGGAAGAGGTATTCGGAACTGTAGAGGCGGTGAAGACCGTTTCCGATTTGTTTATGCCCTTGTCAGGTGTCGTGCTGGATGTCAACCCACAACTTCAATCCAATCCGGAAGGCGTCAATAAGGACCCTTATGGAAACGGATGGATGATTAAACTGGAAATCACCAATACCTCCGAGTTGAGCCACCTGCTTAGTGCAGCAGACTACCGCTCCTTGATCGGACACTGATCATACCTTGATCTTGATATATTTGCCGCAGCTGAACACCTTGGCTGCTCTTCTGCGCTTGTCTCATAATTGAACAGGGTTATTATGCTACTCCTGTTCCTATCAAATGAAATGGACAAGCAAATCAACAACACATGAATATACGCTGGACGGTACTACCCTTCTCAGAACTCAGCCTGGAACAACTTTATGCGATACTGAAGTTGCGTGTGGAAGTGTTTGTTGTTGAACAAAACTGTCCTTACCAGGATGTTGACGGAAAAGACATTCAATCCTTTCACTTAATGGGTACCGGCCCAAAAGGTACGCTCGTAGCTTACGCACGCATTTTACCTGCAGGTGTTTCCTTCCCGGAGGTCTCCATCGGGCGTGTTTGCACGGCTCTTCAAATCCGTAAGGAAGGTGGTGGGCAGGAACTGATGAGACAAGCCCTGGCATTTATCAGCCACACTTATGGAGTCATCCCTGTGAGGATAGGTGCACAGTTGTATCTAAAAAGATTTTATTCCGGGTTAGGGTTTGAAGTTGTCAGTAAGGAATACCTGGAAGACAATATTCCGCATGTGGAAATGGTTCGTCTTCCATAATCACTTCCTTTTTCACAAAATCATTCCTGCTCCCACTGTTATATGAGAGCCTTCGTCAATCAGGATAAGACTGCCTGTACTTCGGTTAGTAGCATAGGTATCAACAAACACCGGTGCAGTAGTACGCAGTACAATGCATGCAATATCATTCAGGCCAACGGACTCCGCTGACTCCTCCTTCTCCAGGGTACTGATATTTACCTTGTATTTGATTTCTTTAATCAGGCAGCGCACTTCACGTGAAGTATGCTTTAGGAGATATTTTCCGTTCAGCTGCATTTTTTTATCCGCCAGCCAGCAAACCATCACTTCCAGGTCTTGTGTCACGCGCATAGGGTCTTCTGATTTCACAATCATATCTCCACGGGAGATGTCAACCTCTTCGGTCAACCGCAAAGTCACACTTCTGGGAGCAAATGCCTCATCCAGCACTTCACCTGCCAGATCGATGGATTTGATCCGGGAAGTTATGCCGGATGGAAGAACACGTACTGCATCTCCTTTTCGGAACCCTCCCCCGGAAATCCTTCCTGCATAACCCCGGTAATCATGAAATTCCTGACTCATCGGTCGCACCACGTACTGCACGGCAAAACGCGGGGGACCGCCCTGATCATCGTTTGAAATAGGCAATTTTTCAAGCAGACGGAGTAATTCCGGTCCCTTGTACCAATCCATCTTAGACGATCTGTCCACCACATTATCCCCGTTCAATGCACTGATCGGAATAAAGTGGGTGTCATTTAAAGGCAGGTTTGTTGTGAATTTTTTGAAGTCACGGCTGATGGTGTCAAACACTTCCTGACTGTAGTTCACCAGGTCCATTTTGTTGACACATACAATCACATGCGGAATGCGCAGCAGGGAAGCAATGTACGTATGACGCTTGGTTTGTTCGATCACCCCTTTGCGGGCATCAATCAGGATGATGGCCGCATTGGCGGTAGACGCCCCGGTAACCATATTCCGGGTATACTGGATATGTCCTGGCGTGTCAGCAATAATGAATTTACGCCTCGGGGTGGCAAAATAACGATAGGCCACATCAATGGTTATGCCTTGTTCCCGTTCGGCACGCAGTCCATCGGTGAGCAGTGCCAGATTCACATATTCCTCACCACGCTTTTCGCTCGTTGCCCGGATAGACTCGTACTGATCTTCAAAGATGGACTTGCTGTCGTACAGCAACCTTCCGATAAGTGTGCTTTTCCCGTCATCTACCGAACCGGCCGTGGTAAAGCGCAGCAATTCCATATCCAGGTAACCTTCTGTAGTAAACTCTTTCATAACGTCGCTTATTATCCGCTGATTGATTAAAAGTAACCCGCCTTTTTGCGGTCTTCCATGGCTGCCTCTGAACGTTTGTCATCCATGCGCGTTCCTCGTTCTGTAACACGGGTCGCTGCCACCTCACTAATGATTTCATCCAGTGTAGAGGCCTGGGAAGCCACCGCACCGGTACAGGACATATCACCTATTGTGCGAAACCGAACCACCTTGCGTTCTACCACCTCTGAAGGTTTCAGCTGGGTGAATTCAGAATGTGCATAAATCACTCCATCCCGTACAAAACAATCGCGTTCATGACTGAAATAGATTTCGGGGATACGTATGTCTTCGGACAGTATGTATTGCCATACATCCATCTCTGTCCAGTTGCTGATAGGAAATATCCGGAAGTGTTCTCCGGCACTTTTCTTGCCGTTAAATAAATTCCAAAGTTCCGGACGCTGGTTCTTGGGGTCCCATTGACTGAACTCATCCCGGTGAGAAAAAAAACGTTCTTTGGCTCTTGCCTTCTCTTCATCACGCCGGGCTCCGCCTATGGCTGCGTCAAACTTATAGGCTTCAATGGCGTCTACCAGGGTAACCGTCTGCAAGGCATTGCGGGAGGCATTCACTCCTTTCTCTTCTTGTACCCTTCCTTCATCGATAGAATCCTGAACGCTGCGGACAATCAGTTTGGCATCAATCTCTTTTACCCACCAGTCACGATACACAAGTGTCTCCGGAAAGTTATGCCCTGTATCGATGTGCATGAGCGGGAAGGGTATTTTGGCTGGCCAGAAGGCTTTGCGGGCAAGCCAGCTCACCACAATAGAGTCTTTCCCTCCGCTGAAGAGCAATACCGGATTCTCAAACTGTGCAGCCACCTCCCGAAGCACAAAAATGCTTTCCGATTCCAGCTCTTTCAGGTGACTCAATCTTGATGTTGACATAGGCAGACTTGGTTGATACAACTAATATTAGGCAGATTTTGACTTTCCTTCAATTTTCTCAAGCAGCACCTCCACGGCGGCGGGTACGATGCAAGTTCCTGTATTGAGCTCTACTTCCGGGTTCTGAGGAGCTTCAAAAGGAGCATGAATACCGGTAAAGTCAGTAATGTCACCTCTTCTCGCTTTGGCATAAAGTCCTTTGACATCACGCTCCTCACACACTTGCAATGGGGCATTCACATATACTTCCAAAAAATTTTCGGCTCCGATAATTTCTCTGGCCTGGTTTCGCATAAAATTGGTGGGACTGATGAAACAACAAATGGTGATCACCCCGCATTCCACAAACAGTTTACTCACCTCAGCAATCCTCCGTATATTTTCAATCCGGTCGGTTTCACCAAATCCCAGGTTGTTGTTGATGCCCGTACGTATATTGTCTCCATCGAGCACCTGAGTAAGTTTGCCCTGGTTATACAAGGCCTTTTCAAGCGCCACCGCCAAGGTTGTCTTGCCGGAGCCACTCAGGCCGGTCATCCATACCACCAAGCCTTTTTGTCCCAACAATTGTTCCTTCTCCTGCCGTGACAGGATTTTGTTCGTGGGAAACAAGTTAGATGCCATCTTTTTCATATCCTATTAAGTCTGCACCGCCCACCGGGCTTCAGAAAATTTGAATTCTTTTTAACAACAAAAAAGCCTCACCAAATCTGGAAAGGCCTTTATCATAGCGAGTGTATTGTAAAGTCCTTCCGAAATCATGAACAGCACATCATACAGCACTGACATGTGCTGATTATGCTGAACTGCTTAGGAAGGCGGATTGTCTTCATTAAAGCAAAATTAACTTTTTTTTATTACCTGCCAAAAAAACCTTGCTCCTTTTGCAGTAATGAGGGTTTCCTTTCCTGTACAGCCTTGACAAAATCGGATATATTCGTATCTTACTTTAAATTTTCTTCATACCAATCATTTTCGTCTGTTTATGGTCGCATCGGAAAACCTGTACGAGCTCATCAAATCATTGAGTGCTTCCGAAAAGGGGTATTTCAGAAAACAAGCCTCCCTGCTGGTGCGGGGTGATGAAAACAACTACATGAAGTTGTTTCAGGCGATAGACAGCCAGCCGGAATACGACGAAAAAGAATTACTGAAAAAATTCGCCAAAGAAAAGTTCACCAACAATTTTTCAGTCGCCAAAAACTACCTCTACGACCTGATCCTCAAAAGTCTCGAATCCTACCATTCCGATGTGGATGCCGAGTTAAAAAGCCTTGTCCGCCGCATAGAAATATTGTATCAGCGGGGGTTGCATGCCCATTGTGAAAAGTTGCTGGTGAAAGCCAAAAACCTGGCCTCACGCTATGAAGACCCCGCCCAGCTTGCCGAATTGCTTTCTATCGAAACGGAAATCTGGCGCCGTCAAACCTTTGCCGACAAAACCGAAGAGGATGTAGATGCGTTGTTTGACGAGCTCGATCAGTCGGTGGAAGTATTAAGCAACCTCGTTAAATACAGGAGACACTTTGCGAAACTGCTTTACCTGATGGTAAAGACAGGCACAATACGCAACATTACACAGGAGGTGGCCTATCGCCATATCATGAAAGAGCCCTTGCTTCAAAACGAGAAGAAAGCCCTTTCACTGAAAGCCAAACTGGTTTTTTATAATTGCAGGGTGTTTTATTACAGTGCTGCCAGCGATTATCCTATGATGCTGGAAGCTAGCCGTGAGATCGTGAGGCTGATGGAAGAATCACCTCAACACATTGAAATAAATCCTTCTTTTTACTGGAGCTCAGTAGGAAACATTGTTGTCTGCCTCGACGCGCTTAAACGCTTTCAGGAGATGCCTGCCGCCTTTGCCAAGATGGTACATTATAAACCCACTACGCCGGGTCTGAAAAGTCACCAATACTTTTTGCATTGCAACCTGGTCTTATCCATGTATACCAAGACCGGCCGGAACGCAGAAGGCATAAAGCTGCTAGAGCAGGTAGATGCCGACCTGGCGAAAGGAGATGTGATGGTGCCCAACCGGTATATTCACGTCTGGTTCTTATACAATGCCGCCTACCTCTATTTCTGTGCAGAAGAGTTCCAGAAGGCCAACGCCCTCGTGCAACAAATTCTCGACAATTATGCGGACGATACCGGCAGCGACTACCAGTGTTTTGCACGCATCCTCCGTCTTGTTATACAGTTTGAATCCGGAAAAAGCGAATTACTGGAATATACGGTTAAGTCGACACACCGCTTCTTGTACAAACGAAACATGATGTACAAGATGGAGTCTTCGCTTTTGAAGTTCCTTAAAAATGTCATTCCGCGCATACAATCGGAGAAAAAACTCAAGGTGGCCTACAATGACCTGCGCGACGAAATCGCCTCTTTCTCTACCGATAAATACCAGGCAAAAGCGCTTGACTATTTCGACATGATTTCCTGGCTGGAATCCAAAATAAAGCGCAAGCCATTCACAGAGATTCTACGCAAAAACTCCCAGTCGCCGGTGAAGTGAAATACCGGCAGAACCGGGCATAGCCTATCCGGCAAGTCCGTCAGGTTGTGCTGGAATTCTTTTACCTTTGCCCCTTCAACCACTCCAATGACGACACATCAAGTTTCCGGATTCAGCAAGTCTCCTGTCATCGATCAGGTAGGCATAGAAGAACGCATAGCCCGTTTCAATACACGCAGCATCAAGAAAGCATCCAAGGTCAGTGGCCTCAAGCTGGTGCTGAATATGATTGACCTGACCACACTGGAAGGAAAAGACACCGAAGGCAAGGTGAGGCAAATGTGTTACAAAGCCGTTCATCTCCACGATATCCTTCCTGGCTTGCCAACAGTTGCGGCAGTCTGCGTATATCCTACACAGGTAGCCACCGCCAAAAAAGCACTTGAAGGGTCTCCTGTAAAAGTAGCATCCGTCTCCACTGCATTTCCCAGCGGACAATCGACCCGTCAGATAAAATTACTGGATACACGCTATGCCGTTGAACAAGGAGCTGATGAGGTGGATATGGTGATTTCCCGGGGAGAGTTCCTGAAAGGAAACTACGCCTTTGTATTCGATGAGATTGCCGCCATCAAAGAAGCCTGCGGAAAGGCCCGTTTGAAAGTGATTCTGGAAACGGGAGAACTTTCTACGCTCGACAATGTGCGTAAAGCCAGCGACATTGCCATACATGCCGGAGCCGATTTTATCAAGACCTCCACGGGGAAAATTTCTCCTGCTGCCACCATGCCTGTCACACTGGTTATGCTGGAGGCTATACGCGACTATTACCTGGAAACGGGCAAGATGATTGGCATGAAACCTGCCGGAGGCATTTCCACAGCCAAGTCGGGACTGCAATATCTGGTCATGCTCAAAGAAACACTAGGCAATGCCTGGCTGAGCAACGAATGGTTTCGCTTTGGAGCCAGCAGCCTGGCAAACGACGTGCTGATGCAGCTGGCTAAAGAAAGCAGCGGTGTCTATCAGAGCAAAGATTATTTTTCGGCAGATTAATTCGGCTGCCCCTAATCTCATACCTTCTCTTAAAATAATGAACGCTTACTTCTGATGAAAAAAAAGAACGATTCCATAAAACCTCTCCAGTTTACTTCCGGCTGGGAGTATGCTCCGGCACCGGAGAGCACAGACCATGTAAAGCTTGACAAACAGTATGAATTATTTATTGATGGAAAGTTCGTCAAGCCTTCTTCCGGTAAATATTTCGAGACGATCAATCCTGCCACTGAAAAAAAATTGGCAATGGTTGCAGATGCTGACGAGAAGGACGTGAACAAAGCGGTTACTGCTGCCCGCAAAGCGTATGATACTGTCTGGAGCAAGATGCCTGGAGCGGAGCGTGCCAAATACATTTTCCGCATCGCACGGATGATACAGGAGCGCGCACGCGAATTTGCAGTGATAGAAACAATGGATGGAGGCAAATCCATACGGGAGTCACGCGACATTGATATCCCGCTGGCTGCCAACCATTTCTTTTATTATGCTGGATGGGCCGACAAGCTGGATTATGCATTCCCCAACCGCAGGCCTTCCTCCCTGGGTGTCGCCGGTCAGATCATCCCCTGGAATTTCCCGCTCCTCATGGCTGCCTGGAAAATAGCCCCGGCACTCGCCACCGGAAATACCGTTGTGCTTAAACCAGCAGAAACTACCCCCCTTACAGCTCTTAAACTGGCGGAGCTGATCAGAGAAAGCGGACTACCGGACGGCGTTGTCAATATCATCACCGGAGCCGGAAAAACAGGTGCTGCCATCGTCGGGCATCCCGGCATCGACAAGATTGCTTTTACTGGCAGTACCGATGTAGGTAAGCTGATTCAGAAATCCATCGCCGGTACTTCTAAAAAATTAACGCTTGAACTTGGAGGAAAAGCGGCCAACATCATTTTTGAAGATGCCCCGATTGACCAGGCCGTAGAAGGCATCATCAACGGCATCTTTTTTAATCAGGGCCATGTATGCTGTGCAGGGTCACGTCTTTTCGTGCAGGAAAGCATTGCCGATACGGTGATTCGTAAGCTGAAAATGCGCATGGAAACACTCATCGTAGGCGACCCGATGGATAAGAATACCGATATCGGTGCAATCAACTCCAAGGCACAGCTCGAAACGATACAACGCTATATCACCATCGGTAAGAACGAAGGAGCCGAAATCTATCAGAGCGCTTGTTCCATTCCATCTAAAGGATTTTTCTGCAAACCAACACTTTTCCTGAATGCTTCCCAGTCGCACCGCATCGTGCAGGAGGAGATATTCGGACCGGTACTCACCGTTCAAACCTTTCGTACGATTGAAGAGGTCATTGAAAAAGCGAATAACATTCCTTACGGTTTGTCGGCAGGTGTGTGGACCGACAAAGGGTCTAAAATATTCAACCTCACTTCCCGCCTGCGTGCTGGGGTGATCTGGGCGAATACCTACAACAAATTTGATCCTACTTCCCCTTTCGGCGGATACAAAGAAAGCGGCTTCGGCCGTGAAGGAGGATTACATGGACTGATGCCTTATCTTAAATTTTAATTCCTAAACCGATGACCCGTTTGAACGTTTTGAAAACATATAAGATATACATAGGAGGACAATTTCCGAGGACCGAATCCGGAAGGTATTACCCCTTGACCGGTAAGAACAAAGCTCCGATCGCGAATGTTTGTCTTTCGTCACGCAAAGATTTCCGTAACGCGGTGGTATCCGCACGCGGCGCATTTGCAGGATGGAGCGCACGCCCGGGATTTAACCGGGGACAAATCCTATACCGCATTGCAGAAATGCTGGAAGGACGCAAGGCCCAATTCATTTCCGAGCTGGAAGCTCAGGGCTCAAGCGCTAAGTCAGCCCAGGACGAAGTCTTCCGTGCCATTGATGTGCTCGTACATTATGCCGGCTGGTGTGACAAGTATCAGGCTCTGTTCAGCTCAGTCAATCCCGTTGCCTCTTCGCATTTTAACTTTTCCGTACCCGAACCGATGGGAGTGGTGGCCATCATCGCTCCGGAAGATACTTCTCTGCTGGGCATTGTCACTGCCATTGCGCCGGCCGTCGCCGGAGGGAATACCTGTGTGGTGCTGGCTTCCGAGTCAAAGCCTTTATGTGCCGTTACCTTTGCTGAAGTCATTCATGCTTCGGATGTACCAGGGGGGGTAGTCAATATCCTTACCGGCACATCCAAGGAGCTACACAGTCACTTTGCTTCTCACATGGACGTGAATGCACTTGCTTATTACCGCGATCAGAAAAGCGAGATCCAACACATCCGCGAACAAGCCTGCCTGAATGTGAAAAGGGTATTTATACATACCTCTACAGAAGTTAACGGTCCCGGGGGGCAAAGCCCCTACCTGATCCTGGAAACACAGGAAGTCAAAACAACCTGGCATCCGGTGGAACAGATCGGTCCCGGCAAAGCCGGTTACTAAATTCGGGACAAACGCTATGAGTCAAGCATCCACCCATTCTGCCGGCCAATTGGACGCATACCTGCTTTCTGCCCTTCAGGCGGCGATCAAGGCAGGACAAGAAATCCTGTTGGTATACGCATCCGACTTCCGTGTGGAATTCAAGGATGATTCAAGCCCCCTCACCAAGGCCGATAAAAACGCTCACGAGGCCATCGCACGGTCTCTGGCACACCTGGGTATTCCCCTGTTAAGCGAAGAAGGAAGCTCCATTCCTTATGCCGAACGAAAAGACCTGCCTCTCCTTTGGATCGTCGATCCGTTGGATGGTACGAAAGAGTTTGTGAAAAAAAACGGAGAATTTACAGTAAACATCGCCCTGATCCAAAATCACCGTCCGGTGCTTGGAGTCATCTACCAACCTACTACCCACCTGCTATACTGGGGTTGTGAAGGGCAAGGCGCCTACAAACGCCAGCTGACTCCGGAGTTTATCGGCCCTGATAAGCTCTCTGAATGGATGGATTCGGCCCAACAACTTCCGTTGTCTCCTGGCGGCACTGATATGAAAGTATCCTGCAGCAGATCTCATTTGAATGAAGCCACCTCCCGTTTTGTTTCCAGGTTGAAAAAAGAACACGATCCCGTCACCTTTGTGCAGGCCGGCAGCTCGCTTAAGTTTTGTCATGTGGCAGAAGGTACAGCCGACCTCTATCCCCGCTTCGGTCCAACTATGGAATGGGATACTGCTGCAGGTCAGGCAATTGTAACCTGTGCAGGAGGCACCGTGCTCTCCTGCGACACGCGACAGGAGATGAACTATAACCGGGAAGAACTTAGAAATGGGTCCTTCCTTGTCACGAGGCAAGGAAGAGATGGCTCGTCCTTTATCTGATCAAATCCTGCCTACTTTTTACTTTTCCTTACCAAACCTTCGCTAATTCCTTTATTTAATTGGCAATTCCTCCCTTTTCAAGTGGTTTTCAACCCTCCAATCCACAAATTCTTCTTATTATTGTAGCCATTATATGATCCAATCAGGAAGGCGTTCGATCCTCTATGAAGTACCCGGCTAAAAGAAAAGGACAGATTAGTCGGATCTTCTTACTAAACAAATTGAAACACAGATGAATAAAGTTGCATTGATTACGGGAGTTACCGGGCAGGATGGTGCCTATCTGGCAGAATTTCTACTCAACAAAGGATATATCGTCCATGGGGTGAAGCGTAGAAGTTCGATGTTCAATACCGATCGTATTGACCACCTCTACAAAGATACCCATGAGAACAAAGTCAATTTTTTCCTGCATTACGGCGATCTGACCGACTCTACCAACCTGATCCGTATCATTCAGGAAGTGCAGCCCGATGAGATTTATAACCTGGCGGCACAGTCCCATGTAAAGGTGTCGTTTGAAACACCGGAGTACACGGCCAATGCCGATGCGATAGGTACCCTGCGCATCCTCGAAGCCATCCGTATCCTGAAGCTGGAAAAGAAAACGCGCTTTTACCAGGCCTCTACTTCTGAAATGTATGGACACGTACAGGAAATTCCTCAGAAAGAAACCACTCCTTTTTATCCCCGCAGTCCTTACGGCGTAGCCAAAGTCTATTCCTTCTGGATCACCAAGAACTACCGGGAAGCCTATCAGATATTTGCATGCAACGGCATTTTGTTTAACCACGAGAGTCCTGTGCGGGGAGAAACCTTTGTAACAAGGAAGATTACCCGTGCCGTATCGAAGATACACCTAGGCCTTCAGGAGAAAATGTTTTTGGGCAATGTGGATGCCGAAAGAGACTGGGGTCATGCCAAGGATTACGTAGAAGGCATGTGGCTGATGCTGCAACAAAAAGAAGCCGACGATTATGTGCTGGCTACCGGAAAGAAAGTGTCTGTGAAAAAGTTTGTGGAGATGGCTTTTGCAGAAGTCGGCGTAACCCTGGAATGGAAAGGAAAAGGAGTGGAAGAAAAGGCGATTAACAAAGCAAATGGAAAAGTGGTGGTGGAAATAGATCCCCGTTATTTCCGTCCTACAGAAGTGGATCTGCTTATTGGCGATGCCTCCAAAGCCAAGAAAGTATTAGGCTGGTCGCCTAAACATACGCTGGAGCAACTTGTGAAAGAAATGGTGGCTTCCGATGTGAGGCTTTTTGAAAAAGACAAATACCTGCTAGAAGGCGGGCATGAGATAAAGAACTTTCATGAATAAATCTTCCAAAATTTTCGTTGCCGGTCACCGTGGCATGGTCGGATCGGCCATTATCCGGAAGTTGAAAGCCGAAGGGTATTCGAATATTGTTGTTCGCACATCCCGGGAATTGGATCTCCGGAACCAGCAAGCCGTGGCCGATTTTTTTTCTGCCGAGCAACCCGACTATGTTTTCCTTGCCGCAGCCAAGGTGGGGGGTATTCATGCGAATAATACCTACCGCGCAGAGTTTCTGTATGACAACATGATGATTCAGAACAATGTCATTCACAGTTCCTGGAAACATGCTGTTAAAAAACTGGTTTTCCTGGGCTCCTCTTGCATTTACCCCAAGCTGGCACCTCAGCCATTGAAAGAAGCCTATTTGCTTACAGGCATCCTCGAAGCAACTAACGAACCTTATGCCATTGCAAAAATTGCAGGCATCAAGATGTGTGATGCCTTCCGCAGTCAGTATGGCTGCAACTACATTTCGCTGATGCCTACCAATCTGTATGGTCCGAATGACAATTATGACCTGCAGAATTCACATGTGCTGCCTGCTTTGTTACGTAAATTCCATACCGCCAAAGAGCAAGGGCTTTCTTTTGTGGAGCTGTGGGGGTCGGGCACACCCCTACGGGAATTCCTGCATGTAGACGACCTGGCAGAAGCCTGTTTCTTTCTTTTCGAGCATTACAACGAGGCCGGCCCCATCAATGTGGGGGTGGGAGAAGATATCTCCATTTACGACCTCGCACAACTGATCAAACGCATCGTGGGCTTTGAAGGAGAGTTGCGTTGGGATGCCTCCAAGCCCGATGGTACCCCTCGTAAGCTGATGGATGTGAGTAAACTTCATACCCTGGGCTGGAAACACCGCATTTCTCTGGAGGCTGGCATTGCAAGTGTTTACCAGGAAGTGAAAGAGCAGCTTACGGCTTTGAATCAATCAACGATTGCGCATTAACAACTAGTATCTCCGGCACTACCTTCACAAGACAGCACAGGAAAGTAAGCGGAGTTTGTTTTGCATACCGCATGAAAAAAATTTATCCCCTCTTTTTCGTTTGCCTGTTGCATGCTATTACCTCCTGGGGACAGCAGAAAAACCTGCCTTTGAATTCCGAATGGTTTGAAAATTCCGATTATTCCTTATCCAATAAAGTACCTAACGGTTTTGGAGCTTTCACGGCTGTCAGACCGCTGATTGAATCCTCCCTGCTGGATGAAGACAAATACAACTACAACAATTCCGGAGGGTATAACCGTATTCGCAGGGGTCTCTATCCAACTGGTACCGAACCAACACAGAACGACTCATTGGCCTTTCTGCGCAAGCATCATTATGCCAACTGGAAAGATAAGCTGGCCGGAAAGGTGCTTTATGACCACCTTATTGTTATCGTGGATTCGGCAGACAGGTTCCACGTAACCATTGACCCCTGCCTGAACCTGGTGAAAGCAAAGGACCTGGATGACCCAACCCGTCGCCTGTCGGAATACACACGTGGCATACTGATAAGAGGAGACATCGGCACCCATTTTTCATTTGAGTCATCGTTCTATGAAAATCAAAGTTTTCAGCCCGGCTATATCGATTCATTTGCACGTGCCAGTCAGGTAATCCCCGGCCAGGGCAGGTGGAAGACATTTAAGACCTCCGGCTTCGATTATGCCATGTCTGGAGGATACATCTCCTATTCCCCCAACAAACACTTCAATATTCAGGCAGGTACCGGAAAACATTTCATCGGCGACGGGTATCGCTCCCTGCTCCTGTCCGACAATGCCTTCAATTACCCCTACCTGCGCATCACCACAACCTTCGGGCGTTTTCAATACACCAACCTGTATGCCTCATTTATGAATCTGACCTACAGCAAGGCAACTATTCCGGCGGGGACCGAGCATCTCTACGAGAAAAAATCCGCCAGTTTCCAGTTTCTGACCTTCAATCTTCATCCCCGCATACAGCTCGGCCTTTTCCAGGGATTGATCGCACAAGCTGCTGACAGCACGAACAGACAACACCTCGATTTTTATTATTTTCAGCCGGTAATGGGGGTCAGTGCACTGAAATACGGATTCAACGACCCCAACCATGTGATGTTTGGTGCGACGGCTAAAATAAAAGTATGTAACTACCTGAGTCTTTATGGCCAATACCTGCTTGACGGTATTGCTGAATCAGGTGCAAACGGAGCGCTGTATAACCGACAGGGGTTTCAGGCCGGAGCCAAATGCTTCAATCTATGCAAGATCCCCAACCTCGACCTGCAAGCCGAATACAACCAGGTCAGACCCTATACTTACTCCTCTTCCGAGAGTTCCCAGAGTTACACACACTACGGGCAGCCCCTGGCCGATCCGCTGGGAGCCAATTTCCGGGAAACCATTCTGATACTCCGTTATCGCCTCGGAAATGCGTTTATCCAGATCAAATACAACCATGCAAACATCGGCGCAGATTCAACCGGAAGAAGCTATGGTCAAAACATTTTCAACCCTGACAATACTGCATACCTGGGCAACAATCCCAATGCCCCGCTCATGTTGCAAGGGGTTAAAACCACCTTGGATATCTACGACCTGAAACTGGGCTATCTAATTAATCCGGCTTATAACCTGAACTTTGTCTGTGGGATGATCAAACGGGATTATCGGAATAGCACTGGCATCAGTAAAACAGATTATATTTACGTGGGCATTCAAACTTCTCTGACAAATATTTATTACGATTTTTAAATGCACTCATTAACATTTTAGTATACGGTGGACATCATAGTACTCACTTTCTTTACCGCCTTCTTTGTTGTGTTGCTTTCTACCCCGGCACTCATCAAAGTAGCTATTCTTAAACGCCTGTTCGACGAACCGGGTGATGAACGCAAACTGCATAAACGGATGATCCCTACCATCGGTGGCATTATCATTTATGCAGGCACACTCTTTGCCTTCGCGTTGTGGTTCCCTTCCGAAAAAATAGCGGCGAGCACCAACGGAAACTCCTTAATCTCCTCGGTGAATGACTTCAAATACATTATCGCCACCGTGCTTATCCTTTTCTTTGTGGGTGTTAAAGATGACATCATCGGTACTGCCCCTATCAAGAAACTTGTCGCCCATGTAATTGTAGGAATGGTGTTGGTACAGATGGCACAGATCAAACTCACCAGTCTTCATGGGATCTTTGGCATTACTGTCCTTCCCGAATGGGGCGCCGTCTTTGTATCCTTGTTTACTTACATTGTGGTTGTCAACGCCTTTAACCTCATCGACGGGGTCGACGGTCTGGCCTCAGGAGTAGGTGTGATAGCGTCCTTTGCTTTCGGCATCTGGTTTTACATCGCACAAGACTATGTGATGACAGCACTGGCTTTTTCACTGGCTGGGGCCCTCGTTGCTTTTCTGATCTTCAACTTTAACCCGGCCAAAATTTTCATGGGCGATTCAGGCTCTCTGTCTATCGGCCTCATCGTTTGTGTGCTGGCAATCAAAATGGTTCAGACAGATCATATTAATAGTATGATCCCCTCCCCCCTTGCCTATGTGAGCAAGCCCATCTTTGCCATGTGTGTACTCGTTTACCCATTGGTTGATACACTTCGCATCTTCGTTTATCGCGCCGTCAGAGGCATGTCTCCCTTTTCGGCCGACCGTAACCACCTGCATCACCTGCTCATCGATGGAGGCTGTTCGCACAAACAAACCGTCCTCATTATTTATTGTTTCAACATTCTGATGATTGGCATGTGTATCGGACTGCGTTCCTTGGAACCTACCTGGACCTTTACCATTATCGGAGCCACTGCAATCCTGCTGGCTCAGATCCCTCAATTCATCAAGAAACGACACCTTTCCAAACAAGCATGAGCTCCCGGGAAGTAAAGCGCATAGCATCGAACCGTATTCTGCTCGGTTGCTTGCTGGGTTGTTTTTTCATTCCGGCCGGTGGGCTTGCCCAACAAAATTTTCCGCTCGACCGCGATGCGGTGCTCCCTTATGAAAAGCTACTCAACCAAAAAAATACGGATTACCACACCGGCGTAAAACCTTTCCTGAACAACGAACTGGTTGCAGTAAATGATAGCGCCATTCATTACAAGCATTTTTCTGCCTTTCAAAAAGGAGATACCGGAACCGCTGCGCAAGGCTTCCGGGTGGATTTTCGCCCGAGGAATACCGATGTTGCTGTTGGCTACGACCTTTCAAATAAAAAACCATTACTCGATCTCTATGGCACAGTTGGTCTGAACGTGTATTACAAACACAAACTGGCTATCGTGATGAACTACCTGGGTGGGAATTCCATGTTACCTGGATATATTGATTCTACCATTAAGTCTACACGTGTAGTGCCAGGCATAGGCCCTGCTTATGGCAATGGAAACACCTATACTTACCAGGACTATTCCGGATACATCTCTTATTCACCCAGCCACATCGTTAATTTCCAGATAGGGAAGGACAAACATTTCTTTGGAGACGGTTACCGCTCCATGTTCCTTTCCGATAATTCCCCTAGCTATCCTTTCTTTAAGATTCAGGTGCAAACCTGGAAGATCAAGTGGGTGAATCTGTTTACTGAAATGACAGACGCCACTACCCCTACCGGTCTTCAACAGAATTTCAAGAAGAAATACGCCTCCATGCAATACCTGAGCTGGAACGCCACCAAACGCATCAACATCAGTTTGTTTGAAGCCATCGTCTGGCAAGGCAATGACACCAACAGGGTAAGAGGCTTTGACGTCAACTACCTCAACCCAGTAGCCTTTCTCCGCCCCACAGAATATTCCCTCGGCTCTCCTGACAATGCATTTGTAGGAGGCTCCCTGAAGATTAAACTTCCCTTGCAGCTTCAGTTTTACAGCCAGGCCTTGTTTGATGAATTTGTTTTAAAGGAGCTGGAGGCACACAGCGGTTGGTGGGCCAATAAGTTCAGTTTACAGGCAGGTCTGAAAGCATTCGACCTCTTCGGTATCCGTAACCTATATTTACAGGGCGAGTTTAACTATGTTCGGCCCTATACCTATACCCACGGAAGCGTACAACAAAACTACGGCAACTTCAACGAGCCACTGGCCGACCCGTTCGGTGCCAACTTCGAAGAACTGATCGGCATCCTGAATTACCGGCATGGACGTTTCCTCATTGAACTGAAAGGTGTCGCAGCGATGACCGGACTGGATACTGCCGGCAGCAACCTGGGGCAAAACATCTTTCTCCCGTATGGCACCCGTACCGGAGGTACCGACCCTGCACACGATTACGGACACCGCGTGGGGGATGGATTAAAGACCTATATCGGCGTTGGCGACTTCCGCATCGCCTATTACCTCATTCCTTCCATGAATCTGAAAGCAGAAGTAGGCTGCACCTACCGTACTGAACGCTCCACAGGCTACCTGCCGGTGAATGCGCTTATCTGGACGTTAGGGATTAAAACGTCGCTTTACAATACTTACCACGATTATTGATTCTGTATCATTAACGAGTCGCTG
>Ga0206918_1050_pt1 | contig 29663 bp, 24 predicted proteins | sample Alteio_BWOrgHeat_69_FD_152950 | JGI IMG/M metagenome (GOLD analysis project Ga0206918, IMG submission 152950) | Enriched cells from forest soil in Barre Woods Harvard Forest LTER site, Petersham, Massachusetts, United States -... | ecosystem: Environmental > Terrestrial > Soil > Temperate forest >... | reverse complement strand
CACGCACTTGTGCTGGAACAATTACCTGAAATTCAGGTGGGAGCTCTATCAGGGAACACCCTATGTATTGCTGGGCATAAGGATTGAAGATGTGCTATCCACCTCTACTGCCTCTCCTCCTATCGCATCTCAGGGCCCCTTTGTTCCGATTCAACTGACACCGGCAGTTGGAGTGGGATGGGAATTTGTGACCTATGGAGCCATCAAGCCGTTTATTGAATACATCTACAATCCATCTCCTGTAATCGGTCCTCCTTCTTACCACAACGGAGACCTCACAATCTGGAACCGGGAAATGGAATTAAGAGTAGGCATCCGTATAGAGTTGCAGGGTGGAAAAGAAACCTGCCCCAAGGTATATCAGTAATAAAAAAGACCGGAGTAGAACCCCGGTCTTTTTTATTACTGACTGAACTGATATAATCGGTTATCGTTATCTTCTGTGACCATAATGACCACCGCCGCAGCGTCCGCCACCGTGACCGTAATATCCACCGTGACCGCAGTATCCGTGGCGGTAGTACCCTCCTCCATAACAGGGACCGTAGTAAGGAAGTGCTACCGGTAGCGGAAGAGGCAGCGGAGGAGGAAGCAATACACGCGGGCCATAATACCCGACATTCCAACGGGGGTGAAAATAAGGGTGGGGATGTGCCCACTGGTTCGAGGCCGATGCGGTTCCTGCAAGGCTGATGAATGCGAGGAAAGCTACTAATCTGAACGTTTTCATAGTGTTGGTTTTAGGGATTATACTACCCTCCTTTCAAAAGGCGGGCCAAAAATTTCAAGTCCCCTGTTTTTTATCCGATTTAACCGCTTTTTAATGAGCATGAAGATCGGATGAACCCTAAAAATGGGGCAAAACACCCTATCTTTACGCATATAAGCGCTTTTGAAACACGTCTGTTCCATACTCCTCTTCCTGCTCCTGCTCCTCCGGGCAAACGGGCAAAACAATTACCAGCTGGAGATCCATCCCGATCCCGGTGCGGACAATATCCAACGTTTCGACTACAAGAAAACATTCCGTAACAAGGCTGAGGCAGCCAAAGAGATACGTAAATTCCTCTTTACACTCTACGACAATGCTTACCTGGGTGCCACCGTCGACAGCATACACCCCGACTCACTGATTACCCGTGTGTGGATTCAAACCGGAAAAAAATACCTCTGGGCCAAACTTTCGGGAGGGAATGTGGATGAAGGCCTCTTGAATGTAATCGGATTCAGGGAAAAACTCTACTCGGGCAAACCCTTGTACTACCCCGATGTACGGCTGCTACAGGAAAAGCTGCTGCGCTACTGCGAGAACAACGGCTATCCTTTTGCGGAAGTAAAGCTGGATCAGGTTGTGGTACGCGGTGATGAATTTACCGCCACCCTCCAGCTGAATAAATATAAGCTCGTAAAAATAGACAGTGTGATCATCAAGGGCAATGCCAAGATCGCTCCTGTATACATGTACAGCTACCTGGGCATCAAGCCCGGTGACGTATACAACGAAAGCCGTATCGCCGCCATCCGCACACGCCTGCGTGAGGTGGCCTTTGTACATGAGCTTCGCCCCTTTGAAGTAGTATTCGGTGATCATAGCACCAAACTGATCCTGTACCTGGAGAAAAAGAAAGCCAGTCAGTTCGACGGAATACTCGGCCTGGTGCCCGACCCTGTAACCGGCAAGGTTACTTTCACCGGCGATGTACACATCAAACTCCAGAACAGCTTCAACCGGGGTGAACTCATAGACCTCAACTGGAAAAAACTCCAGACCCAGGCACAGAACCTCAACCTGGACCTCAGCTATCCTTTCCTGTTCGCTACGCCCATCGGTATAGAATACACGCTTACCTTGTTCAAACAAGACTCCACCTACCTGAATGTGAATCAGCAGTTCGGGATTCAGTACCTGCTGAGCGGAGGAAACTATTTCAAGGTCTTTGTGAATCAACGTACCTCCAGTCTCCTGACCACCACCGGCCTCGAAAATGCTACCGTCCTCCCCGATTATGCCGATGTGAGTTCCTTAACCTATGGGCTCGGGTTCCGCAGCCAGCAGCTTGACTATAGGCTTAATCCCCGTAAGGGATACACCTTTCTGATCACGGTGGGCATAGGTACCAAGACCATCAAAGAAAACCCCAACATTAACCCGTTGCTGTATCAAAATTTAAAGCTGAGCAGCACACAGTACAATGCCGATCTCCAGGCCGAATACTTCTTCCCTTTGGGAGGAAGGCATGTCATCCGAACCGGACTAAGGGGATCTTTTCTCAGTGCCGAGAACCTTTTCCAGAACGAACTTTTCCGTATTGGGGGCCTCAACTCCTTACGTGGGGTGGATGAAGAGAGTATCTATGCCTCTACCTACGGCATTTTCTCCCTGGAGTATCACTACCTCCTCGAGCAGAACTCCTACATCTTTGTTTTTGGTGATTATGCCTGGTATGAGCGAACCGGCATCACCAGTTATGTACACGACACCCCTGCAGGCGTAGGTGCAGGTATCCGGTTTGACACCAAGGCCGGTATCTTCTCCATCAGTTATGCGTTGGGAAAGCAGTTCAGCAATCCGTTTGATTTCAAATCGGGCAAGATCAATTTCGGGTTTGTATCCATGTTCTGATCCGGCAACTCCGGCCTCCCGAAAATAATTTCCGTACCTTTACCTTTCATGAATATCGGCTTTCTACTCATTGGACTTGTCCTCGGTTTTTCTATCGCCTGGCTTCTTTTTCGCAAAGGAAAAGAAGATGCCGTTTCGGCCGTTCTTCAGGCGCGCCTGGATGCCGCACAACAGGATGCCCGAAGGCTGACGGACGAACTTGCTGCACTTCGCAACAGAGCCGGCGCCGAGCTGGCTGCTGAAAAAGAAAAGCTGGAAAAAGAGATACGTTCACTCCAGGCTTCTTTGAATGATGCCAATATCCGTCTCACGCGGGAACAGGAAAGCCTGAAAGGACAAAAAGAAACGCTGGAGACACTCAGGAATGAGCTCGATACGGTACATAAGAAATACACCACCGAGTTTGAAAACATTGCCAGCAAGATACTGGAAGAAAAAAGCGTCAAGTTTACCGAACAGAACAAAAACAACCTCGACATTATCCTCAACCCGTTAAAAGAACGTATCAAGGATTTTGAGCTGAAGGTTGACAAAGCCTATAAGACCGAGTCGGACGAGCGCATCACACTCAAAACGGAAATCAAGAACCTGGTGGAGCTGAATACCAAGATCAGCCAGGAAGCCAACAACCTAGCCTCTGCTTTAAAAGGGGATAATAAAATGCAGGGCAACTGGGGGGAAGTGATCTTGGAGAAAATACTGGAACGCTCGGGCCTGGAGAAAGACCGGGAATACCGCACACAGATGGTTACCAGCAACGGAGATGGCACCACCATCAAACCGGATGTGGTGGTACTGCTGCCGGATGAGAAACACATCATCATCGATTCAAAAGTATCCCTCATCGCATACGAGGCACTCATGAATGCCCCGGACGAAGAAACACGGGCGAAGTTCCTGAGGGCTCACCTCGAATCCATGAAAGCCCACATCAAAGGACTGAGTGAGAAGAGTTATGCCTCTGCCCAGAAATTCGACACCCCCGACTTTGTGCTCTTGTTTGTTCCCATTGAATCGTCTTTCGCCATTGCCATTCAGGCGGATGGAGAACTCTTTAACTATGCATGGGACAGGAAAGTAGTCATGGTGAGTCCCTCCACATTGCTGGCCACCCTTCGCACCATCGCCAGTATGTGGAAACAACAAAAACAGACCGCCAATGCATTGGAGATAGCAGAAGAAGGAGGCAAGTTGTACGATAAATTTGTTGGCTTTGTAGAGGACCTGATTCTGGTGGGCAATAAAATCAATGACACGAAAAAGGTATATGGCGATGCCATGAAGAAACTCACCGAAGGAAGCGGAAATTTAGTGGGAAGGGCCGTAAAAATGCAAAAATTAGGAGCCAAGGTGAGTAAACTATTGCCCCCTTCCATCGTCGAACGTTCAGGAGAAGAACCGTCTTCCCCGGCTTTATCTAATAACGACACCGAATGAAAAACGTTCTCATTGCCTTATTTTCCGGCATCCTGCTCTTTGCCTGCGATGCTCCTCAGCATGTTAGCAGTACCAATCAGGCTTTTCTCTACAATAAAAACATAGGAAGGCTGCACCCTCAATTTAACATCTATCACCGGAGTGAGACGGAGTCTCAGCTCGACTTTCTGCTCGACGCATCCGAGTTTCAGTATATGAAAAGAGGCAACGACTCTACACTGCGCTCATCCATTAAGGTTTCCATCACCCTTCACTCCAAACTAAACACCACGGATATCCTCGACAGCATCTCCACAAACCTGAGTGATGTGTCGGAAGGAAAAAACGATAAATACTTGCACGGAGAGATGAAGTTCAAGGCCACCTACCCCAACAGCTATTACCTGGAGGTCAATGTAAGCGATCAGAACAGACACTCGAATTACCGCTCCTTCCTGCTGGTAGACAAGACAGACCATTCCAACAGACAAAATTTCCTGCTGTTGTCAGATGATGGAAGGGAATATTTTGGTAACGATATTGCCGCTACCGACAAAGTACAGATCCTGTGTAATACCAACCAGACCCACTTTATCGTAAAGTATTACAAAGGACGGGTACACCTTCCCGGTCCTCCTTTTTCCCTGAAATACCAGGCACCTGTTTTTAACAGTCGCCCCGACAGCATATACTCCCTTACCATACCCGGAGGTACAGGGGTGAGTTTTCGCAAACACGGCATGTACCTGATACAGGCTGATTCGTCTAAAAGCGGAGGCATTACCTTACTTCGTTTTTACGACGGCTTCCCGGAAGTGACCAATGCCGACCTGCTTGTCAATTCGCTCCGTTACATCACCAACAAAGATGAGTTTGAGAAGCTGCATGAGAGCAAGGATAAAAAAGCGGCGGTAGACAAATACTGGCTGGAGCTTGCCGGCAATGAAGACCGGGCCCGTGAGCTCATCAGCAAATACTATAACCGGGTGCAGGATGCCAACCGCTATTTCACCAGCTATACCGAAGGGTGGAGGACAGACCGGGGCATGCTATACCTCGTATTCGGCCCTCCGGATGCGGTGTATAAGACCGGCACGGGAGAGACCTGGGAATATGGCATGAAGCACTATGCTAACACATTATCGTTTATCTTCGTGCACCAGAGCAATCCGCTTTCGGACAATGACTACCAGCTGAGACGTGACCCGCAATACAAAACGCCCTGGTACAAAACCGTGGAAGCCTGGAGACAAGGAAAGGTATATGCGGAGTAGTAATAGCCCGCTCAATCAAACGTTATGATGAAAGAATACGACAATACCATCCTTTACGGCCTGCGCGCTGTAAAAGAGGCAGTGAGTTCGGGAAAAGAGTTTGACCGGGTGTTTGTGCAAAAAGGATTGAAGAGCGAGCTCTTCGGAGAGCTTCGCGTCATTCTGGAAGAGAATAAAATACCCTACCAGTTTGTTCCGGCAGAAAAGCTGAACCGCATCACCAATAACCGGAACCACCAGGGTATCGTTGCTTTTATTTCACATATCCTATACCACCGTATTGAAGATGTGCTACCGGGATTGTTCGAGGAAGGCAAGACCCCATTGATACTCGTGCTCGACCGCATCACAGACGTACGTAACTTCGGCGCCATCTGCCGAACAGCAGAATGTGCCGGTGTGCAGGCTGTGGTGATCCCCGCACAGGGAGCAGCACAGGTAAACGGAGACGCCATCAAAGCTTCTGCCGGAGCCCTGCACACCATACCAGTATGCAGGGAACCCAACTTAAAAACTGCTATTGATTACCTCCAGGAAAGCGGACTGCAAGTGGTATCTATCACCGAAAAAGCGGATGATTTTTATCCCAAAGGAGACTATAGCGGACCAACAGCTTTCATCCTTGGATCGGAAGAGGATGGTATTTCATACGAATACCTGAAGAAGAGTGATATGCGCGTGAAGATCCCCATGTCAGGGAAAATCGAATCGCTCAACGTATCGGTTGCTGCCGGCATCGTGCTTTTCGAAGCTGTCAAACAACGCTGGACAAAATAACGCCGATCGGACTTATTGTCCATACCGGTGATAAAGCGAATATGATGAAGCACGCGGGCCTGTTCTTCCTGGTATCACTCTGCTCTTCTTTTCTCCTGGGTCAGCAAACAATACCGGGCTGTCAGTCACGCAAACAAGCTTTGCTACAGAACGAGCGCACACATTCCACTGCTCCTTCCCTGCAAGCCTCCAACACCAGAAGCGACACGGTTGACATCCTGCATTACACACTATCACTCGACATCACCGATTTCACAACCGACACTATCCGGGGCAATACACAGATCCAATTTACTCCGCTTAAGAGTAATGTGCAGACCCTTTCATTGGATTTGCTGGGAATGCGGATCGATTCGATCCGGCTTGGTGCAACCGCCTGTACTTATTCTTATAATGACACATTGCTTATCACCCGTCTGCCACTGGCTCTTAACACCACCGATACCTCATCCCTCACAATCTTTTACCACGGCAAGCCCCTGGCAGATGCAGGAGGATTCGGAGGATTTTATTTTCAACCTCCTTATGCTTACAATATGGGTGTGGGCACCACAGCCAACCCGCATAATTTCGGGCGTGTATGGTATCCCTGCTTCGACAATTTCGTGGAACGGGCCACCTATACCTTTCACATCACTACATCAGGTGGTAAGGTAGCATATTGCAACGGCCTCCTGAGCAAAGACACGACCCTCCTTACCGGTAACCGAATCCGTACCTGGAACCTGCAGGAGACCATCCCTTCTTACCTGGCCTGTGTCGCTGTTGCTCCTTATACCGAGGTGGATATGACACTGCCTTCCCTTACTGGTCTTAAACCCGTGGTGATAGCCGCCTTGCCTGCCGATACCGCGAAAGTGAGAACCTCCTTCATTCATTTACCCAATGCCTTTGCAGGATTTGAAAACCGTTACGGTCCCTTCCGATGGGAAAAGGTGGGATACTCGCTTGTACCTTTCAACTACGGAGCCATGGAGCATGCCACCAACATCTCCTATCCCGAGACAGCAGTAAACGGCACCACTTACTATGAGTCGGGTATCATGGCGCACGAGCTTTCTCACCACTGGTTTGGCGACCTGGCCACCTGCAGCACCGAGCAGGACATGTGGCTAAACGAAGGCTGGGCCACTTATTCACAATACATCTTTGAAGAAAATGTGTACGGTCATGCCGCCTACATGGCTCAGGTACTGCCTTACCACGAAGACGTATTGCACTATGCCAATTGGAAAGAAGGCGGTTATCAGGCCCTGGCCTATATGCCGCATGCTTATACCTATGGAGATCATGTATACCTGAAAGGTGCAACCGTTGCCCATACCTTGCGGGCTTACATGGGCGACTCGCTCTTCTTCGCCGGCCTGCAATACCACCTCGCCCACAGTCAGTACCAGGCAGTGAGCAGCACCGATTTCAGGGATAATCTGATTGCAGGTACAGGTCTGACAAACCTGACTGACTTTTTTAACGGCTGGGTCTTTAATCCCGGATGGCCGCATTTTGCAGTCGACTCGTTTACAGTGGTCCCTTCCGGCAGCAGTTATGCGGTACAACTCTATGTCCGGCAAAGACTCACCGGGGCACCCGCCTATTTCAATCAGGTACCGTTGGAAGTGACATTTAAAGACAGCAGCTGGAATACACTCGTAAAAAACATCCTCGTGTCGGGCAAGACAGGCAGCTACTCCTTCACTTTACCTTTTTATCCGGTGTATGCGGGACTCAATCTGGGAGAAAAAATAAGTGAGGCCGTGACCGACGATCAGGGCGTAATTAAAACCACCACCACCCAATTCAGCAATTTGCAAAGAGGAAGGATGCAGGTGACGGCACTCAACGCGTCCATCACTAGCGACTCGGCCTGGATCCGCATTTCTCACAACTATACCGCACCCGACTCGATGAAGACCAGTACCGGACCTTACGTGCTTTCTCCTAACCGTTACTGGACAGTGGATGGTATTTTCCCCTTCAGTTTTCAGGCGAGTGCAAACATCAACTACGACGGACGGTCCCTCACCAGCGGTGGAGGCGGGAGCCTGGATAACAACCTGCTCTTCGCTACTAACCTGGAAGACAGTGTTGTTCTTTTTTACCGTGCAGGAGCGGGAGACGACTGGCATCCGGAATTGAATATCAGCAAGAACGAAGGTCCTCCGGGTGACAAATACGGAACAATCACCATCAATCATCTGCGTAAAGGTGACTATGTACTAGGGCTCAAAGGGTTTTATACCGGAATTGCCGAACCAGCAGTATCGAATACGCATATCCAGCTATTCCCTAACCCCTCCACCGGTTTGTTTCAGGTTGTATTGGATGCAGGCAGCTCCGCACACTGCCCTACCGTCATTTATATCCATGACCTTCAGGGGCGCCTCCTCTTTCAGGAAACGACTGAAACCGATCAGTTCACCCTCTCGGCAGGTGAATGGTCAACTGGTATATACCTGCTCACTGCCTGTCCTCAAGGGAAAGCTCCGGTCCATTCCCGCCTTGTTGTTTCCCGTTAAACCCTCCCCTCTTCCCCCCTCAGACGTTGCAAAAAAGCATACCTTTGTCCCGATGAGTACCGTCATCCGAAAAATATCCCCATCCCTTTCCCTGATCGACGAAACAGCTGATCTGAAACAGGGTAGCAAACTGCACCTCCAGCTTTTGGCCGGACCGGGCAACTTCTCTTTTGCCCTGTCCAATCCGGCACAGCATAAGTTCGTCGCCCTGGAATCGTATAACTTACAGAATGTATTTACTTCGGATGCTCTGGTTCAGACATTGGATCAGCTTCTGCGTGACCATGCCTTTCTGAAAGGCAGTTTTGCAGGAGTCACATTTGCATACGACAGTCACCGTTCCACACTCCTTCCGGAAGCCTTGTATGACGGTGATAACATTCAGTCCTATATTCAGTTCAACCACCCTGCAGAGCCCGGGGACCTGGTGCTTTCCGATTCGCTGAAGAGCATGGATACACGAAACATCTATTTCTTCCCGGAAGCATTGAAATCCTTCCTGGCAGATCATTATCCCGGCATTAAAATCCGTCACCATTCCAGCGCGCTGATCGAGAGCCTGGCCATGCTGTATAAAAACGAAGACAAGCCCAAGCTGGTGCTTCATATTTCCCTGACTCATTTTGAGATCATCTATTTCGAAGGCAAGCACCTGAAGTTTTACAACACCTTCCGTCACCAGACAACGGAAGATTTTATCTATTACCTCCTCTTCGTCTGCGAGCAGCTGAAGCTGAACCCCGAAACGGTGGAGCTGGTGCTTATCGGAGAAATCGAACGCAACTCTGCCATCTATTCCATGCTCTATAAGTATGTGCGCAATGTACGTTTCGGAACACGACCCGAAGCATTCACCTATTGCCAGCCTATGAATACGCTGCCCAAACACTTCTATTACAACCTCTTTTCCCAACAACTTTTTAACTGAACGTATGCACCTTCGAATCATCAGCGGCACCCACAGGGGAAGAAAAATGACTGCTCCTAAAAGCCTGCCGGTTCGTCCCACGACCGATTATGCGAAGGAGAGTCTTTTCAATATCCTGAACAATCACCTCGACATCGAAGGCATCAACGCGCTGGACCTGTTTAGCGGCACCGGAAACATCTCCTTTGAGCTGGCCTCCCGTGGAGCTAAAAACGTGACAGCAGTAGACAGCAATGCCAAGTGTTGCAGCTTTACGAAAGACCGTGCGGTTGAATTCGGGTTCGAGAATATACGTACCATCAAGAGCAATGCCTTTACCTTTATCAAAGGTATGGCAGGCAAATACCAGTTTATCTTTGCCGATCCCCCATACGACATGGAAGGCACCAATACCTTGCCCGCCCTCATCTTCGAAAGAGGACTGCTGGAGCCCGGCGGCATCCTGGTCATTGAACACGGACGGGAAACCGATCTTAGTCAGCTGGAACACTTTCAGGAAAAACGCATCTATGGCAATGTCAATTTCAGCATGTTCTGGTAATCCTTTCGCGTAATAAATTGCTGTGATTTTATTAACTTTGATTCAAACAACGGAACTATGCTGAACAAGACCATGGTATTGAAATCCATTAAAAACCTTCTCGATAGATTCTCCTTTGATGACCTGCTGGACCGGATTGTGCTTCTTCAGAAAATCGAAGTGGGTTTGGAACAATCCAACTCCGGCCAGACAAAATCAACTGTCAAAGCAAAGGAAAAGCTTAAAAAATGGTTGAAGTAAGATGGACTGACCGTAAGAAATAATCCTTTCCTGTTTTAACTTGCGAACTGTCCAAAACACTTCCGTTTTATGAAAAGAATCGCTGTATTCCCTGGCTCTTTTGACCCCGTCACCATCGGCCATGAAAGCATCCTGCGCCGTGCACTCCCTTTGTTCGATGAGGTGATCATCGCCATCGGGATAAACTCCAACAAAACGTATTATTTTCCATTGGAGAAACGCTTAGCCTGGCTGAAACAGGTTTTCCGGAACGAACCCAAGATTTCCGTCACCAGCTTCAGCGGCCTCACGGTAGATTTCTGCAAAGCCAATCATGCCCCGTATATTCTCCGCGGAATACGTACCGCAGCCGATTTTGAATTTGAGAAAGCCATCGCCCAGATGAACAAAGCTCAGGCACCGGAAATAGAGACGGTCTTTATTTTGCCCGTTGCCGAACTCTCTGCAATAAATTCAACGATTATCCGTGATATAGTAAGAAACGGAGGGGATGTCAGTCAGTTTGTTCCTGCCGGCATCTCACTCACCTGATCCCTGCTCTCCTGTGCCCAAACACCTGCTTGCCGCTTTTCTGTTCCTGATATGCCTGGCCGGGGAAGCCCAACAGGTGACCATACAAGGTACGGCAACGAGCTATCCGGGCAAAGAGCTCGTGGCTTACCGCTACCAGGATTACATCACCTGGACACGCGAATTGCTGGAGTCTGACACGGTAGACAAACAAGGCTCCTTTACCCTGCACCTCGACGTGAAAGCACCTACACGCATCTACCTCCTCTGCAACCACCTGAAAACACCCCTCTATGTGGAACCCGGCAGAAGCTATGTGGTGGACTTCCCCCGCAAAGACTCCTCCCGCCTCCTCAACCAACAAGTGGATCAGGATGGCGATCTCAACATCCACCCCATACGCTTCAAACAGAACGGTGCCATCGACACCACCGAGTTAAACTGGCTCATCATCGATTACAACCTGCGCTTTGATGATTTCTGGAGAAAAAACTACCAGGCCTTTGTGATCAAACGAATGAAGGCACCGCTAGATTCCTTCAGCAGAGCGATACACAAGCATTTTGCTACCGTGCCTAATGCTTATTTTCAAAGCTATATCGATTACAGCATCGCGTCCACCCGTGTAAGCACACTCGAAAGTCAGAACATCCTCTACCGCGACTACCTTGTCAACCGCCCCGTAGGCTATGGCAACTTCGAATACATGACCTTCTTCAACCAGTTCTTCGATAAGTTCTTTTACCAGTTTGCACTCAAGCCAACGGGCACCCCCCTCTTCGATGCCATCAACCAGCGTGGTGACCTGAATGAAACGCTCAACGACCTGAAGCCGGCACCTTACATGAGCAACGACACGCTCCGCGAGTTGCTCCTGCTGAAAGGACTCAATGAGAATTTTCACAACAAAGAGTTTTCCCAGCAACGTATGTTACAGATACTGGAAGAAGTGAGCCACAAAAGCAAGGTACCTGCACACCGCCTCATCGCTCGTAACATGATCGCTGCCTTCGGCACCCTCAAAGCCGGCTCACCTGCCCCGGCATTCACCCTGCCGGATAAAAACGGAAAATTGGTGAACCTGAACGATTTCAAAGGACAATATGTATACCTCACATTCAGCAGGTCCACCAGTCCTACCTGCCTGAGCGACCTGAAAGTGCTGGAAGAGCTGGAGAAGAAATACCCCCTCATCCATGTCGTCAGCATTGTGCTCGATGACAAACCCGATGACCTGAAGAAAATGCTCAAGCAAAACCCCAAGTTCCGTTGGGTGTTTCTACAGGGAGGAGACAAAGAAACGCTCAAGCACGACTACCACATCTATGCCGAGCCTTATTACTACCTGATAGGCCCAAGCGGAAAACTCCTGCTCTCCCCTGCTCCGGGGCCCTATGATGATTTGGATGAGCTGTTCTACCAGATCACCAAGAAGAAAGAAGGGAAATTTAAAGTAGGAGAATGGTGAAAAAGGATTTGGGGATTTTTGGATTTAGAAATTTAAGGATTTAAAAAAATATGGGGATTTGAAATAAAAAAAAGAATTGAGGTTAATCCAGTTCAGTTTACCTTCATACAATCCGAAAATCCTAAATCCCAAAATATTTACCTCTATTCCTCCAATTTCACTCCTCTTTCTACCATATACTCAGTCAAAGCCGCCATCCGCTCAATAGCTCTCTTTTATACTGATCAATTTTCTACCTTGTGAAGGATACGTGTATGCTGTCTGGCTGGCGTTATCACATTTAAACTACTCCCATGAAAAAACATTTCCTTATCTCCTGGCTTTTTCTTGCATTTTCTTGCTTCACAACCCAGCGGGCTGCTGCACAACAGTGGGACAGCCTGGCCGGTGGGATGACAGCCGACGGCATCTCTGTCCTGGCCTCTTACCAGGGAGAAATTTACGCGGGAGGCAGTATGGGTTTCGGCAATGCCAATGTGCCCCTGGCCAAGTGGAACGGTAAAAGCTGGCAGGCCCTGATCAACAATACGAGTCAATCCCTGGAATCGGTATTTGCGATTGAAACCTATCAGGGTAACCTCTATATCGGAGGCAATTTTAATAATATCAACGGCACCACCATTAGTGGAATTGCACAATTAAACGGGTCAAACTGGATACCGGTAGGAGGCGCAAGTGTAAGTATAAGTGCCATGACCGTTTATAACGGAAAGCTTTATGTAGGAGGGTATTTTTCCATCATCGGAGGAGACACCACCAACGGCATCGCACGTTGGAATGGAAACAACTGGGAAAGTGTTGGAGGGGGACTCAACCTGAACGGACAGGTAAATACAATGACCGTCTATAACGGAAATCTGATTATAGGTGGGTTCTTCACTAACGCCGGAAATATTGCCACAAACCAGATTGCCCAATGGAATGACACCACCTGGTCAGCCCTTGGGGCGGGTGGTGATGCAAATGGTCAAACAACCGCACTCGAATCATACAATGGCAATCTATATGTTTTGGGTGCATACAACAATCTGGGCATCTCCAATGGAAGAGGAGTAGCCATGTGGAACGGAACAAGCTGGTCCAATGCCTCCGGTACATCCGGAATGCTGCTGAGCAGCGGTACGGTTTCTTCCCTTAAAACCTATAACGGTTATCTCTACGCCGGAGGCAAATACAGCGTTTCGGTGGGAGCTTATTTCGACACCTATGGTCTTGTCAAATGGGATGGAAATTCCTGGGACACGATTCCATCTATGATGACAAGTCCTTACAGTACCTTAAACATTGCTGCGATGACTGTCTGGAATAACTCCCTGTATGTTGCTGGAAATTTCATCACCATACATGGCATCACAAGCAAAAACGTGGCAAAGTGGACGGCTCCCGCCCCTTCCAACGAACTGACCGTCTATACCACACAATCCAATCCTACTTGCAGCACTTATTCCGACGGCAAGGCCTATGTTCATGTATCGGGTGGATTCCCCACTTACACCTATTCCTGGTCACCTTCCGGAGGAACAGCTGATTCGGCTACGGGACTACATGCAGGCACTTATACTGTCCACATTTCAGATCTCCATGGAGACACCGCATCTCAGGTGGTCTATATCACTGCTCCTGCCGGTATTCAATACAACGCGTATGGCACCCCTCCTTCCTGTCACCAGTCCGATGGAAGTGCAAGTGTATCTGTCTTCAGTTTTGGCACCTTTAGTTATTCCTGGAACACCGTTCCTGCACAAACCTCAACTACCGTTTCCGGTTTACCTGCAGGAAGCTATACCGTAACCATTACCGATCCGTCCTCGGGCTGCACTTACCCGGCTGCTGTATCCCTGCCCGATTCCTGCAAACTGGTATGGCCGGGCGATGCGAATAACGATGGAGCTGTTGACATGTCCGATATTCTGGCAATTGGTATTGGAAATGGAACAACCGGTCAACCCCGTAATACTATCTCCACCCAATGGACTGGGCAACCTTCCACACAATGGACCGACACCCTCCTCAGCGGAACGAATTATCAGTTTATCGACTGTAACGGAGATGGTACAATTAACGCCACCGATACCGCTGCAGTGTTGCAGAACTTTGGTTCTATCCATCACCGGCCCATCGTCATTCCTCCATACAATGCAAGCCTCCCCGATCTTTCTCTGAAATCGGTTCCCGACACCATCCCATCCAATGCGTATGGCACCATACAGATAGGACTCGGCACATCCACACTGCCGGCAAGTAATGTATATGGCCTGGCATTCGACCTGCTCTTCGACTCCACATTAATAGACCCAGCATCTATACGCCTGAAATTAAATGGCTCCTGGATGGGCACCAATGGGACAAACCTGATTGGTGTTGCACATACCATCTCCGGCACCGGCAGGACAGCCATCGCCATCACCCGCACCAACCAGCAAAACGCCAATGGAAACGGATTCATAGGCACACTCACCTACAAAACAACCTCTGCCCTCATCGGAACTATGCACACCCAACATACAGGTATCACGATTGCGAATCTGATAGCCATTTCGGCCAATCAGCAAACACTTTCTTTGAATGCCACAGGAGACAACCTGTTATTGGAAGATCCACGACTCGCACTTGGCATTAAACCGGTACTCACTGCTTCCCTGGACTGGACAGTAGCACCCAACCCTTTCAATGGAAGCACGACCATTCAGCTCAACGGAATAACCGGTAATGTCAACTATGTGCTCTTCGACCTCATAGGGAAAGAGATACGCCGGTTCCAATCGTCCGACCAGGTGGTGACACTTGAAAAAGGTGATCTGAAAAAGGGAATGTACCTGCTGAAAGTTTATTCAGGAGACAAACTTTTCGGTGAGAAGAAGTTGATTGTAGAGTAGAAAAAGATTAAAGAATTTTTGGATTTAGGAATTTAAGAATTTACTTGCATTTTCTGCTTTCATTTTAAAATTCGAAAATTTAGAAATTTTTATTTTTTAATTTTTTGATAGAGCCCCAGCAGTCCTTCTACAAAAGTGCTCCAGTAGAACCGTTTCTTTTCCTGTTTCACTTGTTCTGTAAAAGCGGCTTCCCTGTTGTTTTCATAGAAATCCACTAAAGCATCTGCGATGGAGAGCGGGGTGGTGTCGGTGACGTAGCCTACTTTTTTGTCGGGCACAATTTCTGCCAAACCTCCTACGCGTGTCACGAGCATGGGACGCTCGAAGTGATAAGCGATCTGCGTGACTCCGCTTTGTGTGGCGCTGCGGTAAGGTTGAACCACCATGTCGGCTGCACAGAAATAGCTGCGTACTTTTTCGGAAGGGATGAAGTGGGTATGCAGAATCACCCGATCCTGTAACTTATGCTTTTGAATGATGGCTTCATACACGGCAGCATCCTCGTAATATTCTCCGGCCACAATCAGCTTCACATCCAGCTTACTCAGGCGCTCATCACCCATGGCTTCCAGCAGGAGATCGAGTCCTTTGTACTTGCGGATAAAACCAAAGAACAACAGGTAGCGATCCTTTTCAGGGAGACCCAGCGCTTTCAGCGCTTCTCCCCGCTCTTGCTTTTCACCAAACTGATCGTAGAGCGGATGAGGCAAAAATAATTTATGCGGAGTATCCGTAAACTGTGTCAACTCCTCCAGCACCGCCCTGGACATGGCTATAAAGCCCTGGCACGACTTGATGAAATAGCCCGTCAGCGCTGCATCACCCGGGCGCTTCTCATGTGGGATAACATTGTCGGTAATGGCGATGACGGTTGTGTGCTTACGTAACAAACGTGCTACCGTACCCAGAGAAGGCCCCATAAAAGGAAGCCAGAAACGGAAGATCACCAGGTCTGGTTTCTCCGCTTTTATCTTGCGGGCTGTTGTCACCCAATTGAATGGGTTGATGGAGTTGAGGCAGGTAACGATGCGCAGGCCAACGGGTCCTTTGCCGCTGTCCAGTTGTGTCTTTCCCGGAAACAGCATGGAGGGGTATTGCAGGGAAAAAGAATAAATCGCGGTGTCGTGGCCGGCCTTGTTCAAGGCGTTGCAGAGGGCTTCATTGAAGTTGGCAATGCCGCCGCGCAAAGGATAGGCCGGACCGACGATGATTATCTTCATGAAGGTTTTCCGGTCAGACTGTTTTCTTCTCGATGAGGTAGTTGTTTCTTATCGGAGAATTGCGGGATATAAGCTCTCCCAGGAAACCCGCCAGAAACAACATCGTGCCGATAACCATCGTGGTGAGTGCGATGAAGAACGAGGGCCGGTCGGCCAGCTGGCGTGCAGGCACGTGGTGGTAAACATGAATCAGCTTCAATGCACCCAGGTAAGCAGCCGACAGGAAACCTACAGCAAACATACCGGTACCCAACGTACCAAAAAGGTGCATGGGGCGCTTGCCGAACTTGGATACGAATGTGATTGTGAGCAAGTCGAGGAACCCAAAGACGAAGCGTTCCATCCCGAAGAACTTCCCTACTCCATATTTGCGCTCACTATGTATAACCGGTTTTTCGGTGATTTTCGGAAAGCCCGCCCACTTGGCGATGACCGGAATGTAGCGGTGCATCTCTCCGTAAACTTCTATATTTTTTACCACGTCTTTGCGGTAGGCTTTCAGTCCGCAGTTAAAGTCATGCAGGGAAATACCCGTCATCTTGCGGGCCGCCCAGTTAAAGAGCTTGGTAGGTATGGTCTTGGATATTGGATCTTTGCGCTTCTGCTTCCAGCCGCTCACCAGGTCCCACCCGCCTTCGGTAATCATGCGGTAGAGCTCGGGTATCTCATCGGGGCTGTCCTGCAAGTCGGCATCCATCGTAATCACCACATCTCCTTCACAAGCTTCAAAGCCTACCTGTAGACCCGCTGACTTGCCGTAGTTGCGCCTGAACTTGATACCACGTATAGCAGGATTTTTGGCCGACAGTTGTTCAATCACTGCCCAGCTCTTATCCTTGCTCCCGTCATCCACAAACACAATCTCGTAGGAGAACTGGTGCTGCTTCATCACACGGGCGATCCATTCGCTCAGCTCTGGCAGGGACTCTTCTTCGTCCAGTAAAGGAATAACAACCGAAATGTTCATGCTGGCTTCTGGTCGATCACGTTTTCAAAAGGAGGACGGTCTTTCTTGATAAAGGCAGAGGCAATCAGGGAGATGATTGTGCCTACAAAGACATAACCCACGAGGGTCAGGATTAGAATCATGGCCGGAGTAAGAAACATACGGGTATATTTTTCAGCCACAGTCATCTGCTCTTCAGTCATGTGTTGCGCCTCCCATTGCTGACGCGCCTTGATAATCACATCTTCCACCAAACCGGTATTCAGATACTTGATATAGATATAGGTAAAGATACCGAGCAGGATACCTGCAAATACAGAGATGAGTACACCCATTCCGAGACTACGTCCGTAGGTGATATAACCTTCGCTGTACTTGTCGCGGAAGTTCATCGTACCGATTACAATACCGGCACCGAGGATAAGGTAACCGAAATACTGAAGACCACTTTGAGACTTGTTAGTGATAAACAAGACAACCGAAAGGAGGATAAGGGTAAATCCGGTGAGCAGTCCGAAGACCACTGCATTGGTTGACATACTTTTTTTAGGTTCGGACATAAGACGTTTTATTTGAGAAGCAAATATAGACAAATATACCTATTCGGTTTATAGCCGGGCAAGGCCCAAAACGCTTGGGTTTACTCGGGCTGATCGAGTGTATTTTCCAGCGTGGGAGGAGGATTCCGTTTCACGATCAACCCCAGCACCGCCGCCACCGCTGCCGACCAGATAAAAGAAATGGCAATGCCACGCAGCTGGTTGCCGACGGTGTACTGAGAAGGATCCAGCTGCATGCGGGCCACCTGCTCGTCAATCTGAGCCTTGGGCACCTCAAAACGCTGCATCCAGCCGATGTATTTTTGTATGGCTGCATCCTGCAGCTGCCCTGGCAAAGCAGGGTTGATGGCATGATACAACACAATCATAAACAACCCGCTGATCACCGAAGAGATCACCGAGATAAAAAAGAGCAAGGCAAAAGCTTCTTTAAAAATAAGATAGCCCCCGTTCATCTTCCGGAACCGGAACCCGAAATAGAGATATAAACCCGTAAAAAGCAGGAAGACCATCAAGGTGGTCCACAAGCTGATCATCGCCTGGATGCCCATGCCATAGGTAATGCCGGTAATGGCCACCCCCAGAAAACCGAGAATAAGACCGCAGATAAGCGTATAATTTTTCATGCTGATGCTTGTAAAACGCAAAGATAGTTATTAATTGATTTTACAATTAAATACCTGAATAATAGCCAAATACACACTATCTTAACCTCCCTTCCTACTCTTCTTTATCCACTTTCCAACTCCTTTCCACGAAACTGTTTTTGAAAGCGTGTTGTATTTGCAAATTTTAGTACTTTTGCAGTGGGTAAGTCTTATACGACCAGCTCCTGTTAACTCCCCCAGGTCGGGAACGAAGCAAGGGTACACGGTTGAGCGGTGCGATATAAGTAGCTTACCCATTTTTTGTGCCTATAATTTTCCTCCTTAAACTTTGTTGAGCGGTGCGATACGGCAAAAGCCCAGTGGGCTTTTGAGCGAGCTCGTGCGGAGACGGGTAGCTTACCCATTTTTTGTGCCTTTAACTTTCCTCATTTTTAGTAGTCACCACAACATTGCTAAAGCACTTGCTCCCCGCTCTTCTAAGACAGTCGTTTCCTCAAAGGGCATTTACACACTTGCCCTTTCATACTTCCTTCTTTTTTTCTTGACAAAAAAAGAAGCAAACCTGCCTGCCGTTGCGCGGGACCGTGCGACGGTAGGCAGGCCTGCCTGCCATTGCGCTTGCTTGCCTGACGGCAGGCAGGCCTGCCTGCCATTGCGCTTGCTTGCCTGACGGCAGGCAGGAAAGTCAAGACGGCAGAATTTCAGCCGCACGGGCAATGCTGCATCGTCTGCCGTCAGGGCTTCCCGCTAGTACTTGCTTTGATGGTTGTCTTATTGGTAAACGTTCATCATGTAGCGTGCATGAGTTGTGTCATTCCATCAGGGTAGGCTTGCGGGTCTAGGGCTGGAATCTGCGAAGGGGTGGCTTGGGGGCTTGAAGGGTGAGTATTCGGAGTAGACTCCTCGCTTTTCCAAGACAGCCGTTTCCTCAAAGGGCAATTACGCACTGGCCCTTCCATACTTCCTTTTTTTCCCTTGATCTGAAATGAACAAAAGGATGGATAAGTCTATTTTATTAGGATTTTGGGAGATTCAGAAAGGACTAACAACAAAATAGTAACAAGATAGTTGGGCAAATTAAGGGTAAAGGTTTCCCTTTATCTACGGCGTATTTGATCTTGAATCGAACACCACCCTAAACCATCTTTCAAAATGTAGACCTCCATACAGCTATGCTTTAGCTCCCAAATACAACGAAAGCTAATAAGTTATTTAGCCACAAAAAATGAATAAATCTTACATCATTTGATGTTTAATTCCTCTCCCAATTGCTGTAATAACTCCACTCCTCCTGTCCAAGATATTGGAAAACAGAAGTGAATTGCTATAAAATCAATGAAAATACTAATACTCTTTAGCGGCTTTCACGTAGTGGGCATTCATATATAAGTCAAGGTCTTCCCGTTTGATGTAAATTGCTTTGCCAACCTTTATGTAAGAAATTTTCTTTGCCTGCCTTAAATTGAACCATGTTTTCCGGCTGATGTTCAATATCTGACGTGCCTTCTCCGAGGGGATATAGTGCGCCAAAGCTTCATTCGTCTGCTTTTGCAGCAACAAACCCCTGATTTCTTCAATGGAAGCTTTCAACTTTTCCAGCTCCTCTGTTGGGATGACTGTAAATTTTTTATCCTGTTCAGCCATTGCATTCGGTTTGACATGATTAATTAAGCGCGTCCTTTGCTACCCTTGCCCGGAATAGTGGTATTTTAAGTCTGATAATGAAATTTCGTCCCGACTCGTCTGCATAATACCTCAGCTGATCCAGATAATCTCTGTAAGCGGTATTGGCGATGTTGTTGACCGAGATATTGATCTCCATCGGCCTTTTCCAGAGGTCGAAAAAGGTGCCGACCTCTGCATTAAAGAGTGTGTATGATGCCGGTGGTGCAGCAAAGTCACTGTTGGGGGGCACCCTGTTCTGGTGAGCCACGTAAATGTTAGTCGCACCGATATAGCATTTCTTCCATCTTCCGATGGGTTTAAATTCATACCGGACCGTATTCTGAAACCGATCTGCCGGGGTGAAAATGAGGTAATCGTTGATGGAGTAATTAAATGCCCTTACAAAAGTGCTCTTGGAGATAAAGACCAGCCTTCTTGTAATGTGGTAGTTAAAATCCAGATCAATCCCCCGAAACACGACATTTGCCTGAACATAATGGAATGAAGGATAAGCACCGCTGATGAGAATGACCGGTTTGAGATCGGGCTTCAGGTAGATGAAATTGTCGATGGTATTGTTATACAAACCCAGTTCAACTTTCAGTTTTTCATTCAGGTGGTAAAGGACAGAACCGGTAAAGTTGTATGATTTCTCCACCCCTAAAGTGGAGTCTCCGGTTTCAAACGTGGCAGCGCTTACATGCACCCCCATTCCGTATAATTCATTCGGTCCGGGCGGCCTCCATGCACTTCCATAATTCAGGTAAAAAGAAAGCTTCTCGTTTAATTTATATGTTGCCCCCAGACTGGTTGTGAGGTTATCGTAGGCGTGTATGGGATTTACCCTTACCAGATTCTGGTTATACATGTAAACTTGCAGCCACAGGTAATCATACCGCAGTCCACCTTCTATACTGAGCTTATTTTTACTCCACTTTTCAATGATAAAAGTGCCGGTACCGTAGTTCCGGTAGTTGGGAATCACCGAAAAGAAATCCGTACCCCGGTAAACATTTCCCTGGGTAATGGCGCTGATTCCGATACTTCCGGAGAAATTGCGGAAAGTAGGATGGTACCAATTCAGATCGAGGGTGTTGCTGAGGATCTTGAAATACAATTCCGGAAGATTCAATGCCGCAATCGAATCGTTGTAGGAAATATCGGCACTGTATTCCTTCCTATAATCCACCTGCCAGGCATAGGTTACGGCCAGCTTTCCAAGAGACGGGAACAGCAAATAGGCGCTTGATTTGAATAGCCGGTGCAGGATACTTTGATAGGGCCGGTCTATCTTATAGCTAAAAACCGATTTTTCTATCGGGACGGGAGAACTGATAGCCAGATACAAATCACTTGCATTGCCGATATGCGATGCGGTGAGGATGCCGATCTGGGAGGAAAACTCACTGTAGTACAGCTGGACACCATAATGCTCCTTCTTATATTCCAAGGCCCCGGAAAAATCAATTTCCTCAAATCCTGTATTATCCAGGTAGTAATGCGGCGTTTCTGAGTTTCCCGCCCTGCGGTAAGTTCCTTGCACCCTCCAGCTCAGACCGGTCAGTTTTTTGCCCAACGCCCCTTCCAGCATAGCAGATCCTGCTCCCATCCGGTTATTGCTTGCTCCCACAAGCGTTATTTCCCCGTTAATTCCCGGTGTCATGGGAAGTTTTTTAGGTTCCAGCAGAATGACTCCTCCAATAGCATCTGATCCATAACGAATACTTCCGGCTCCTTTTATCACTGAAATTTCAGAAGCCGTAAAGGGATCCACTTCCGGTGCATGATCCATTCCCCATTGCTGGCCTTCCTGCCGCACTCCGTTGTTAAGGATCAGAATCCGGTTGCTGTATAGACCGTGAATGACGGGTTTTGAAACTCCTGGTCCTGTTTGAACGGAGTTCATGCCGGCGACATCTTTTAAGGATTCTCCGAGGCTTTGTCCCCTTGTCTTATCCAGGTCCGTACTGTCTAAAGTGCTGCGGCTGATGGTGACTAAGTCTTCCTTTTTCCGTTCACCCTGTATCAGAATGGTATGCAGTTTATGATCTTCCGGCTTCAAGGCAAAGATGGGATGTATCCCATTGTCTACTTTAATCGTGTCCGACAGTTTTTCATAGCCGATCAATTCGCAGACAAACACATATTTTCCCGGACAGAACGCATGAAAGTTTACCTCTCCGAGCACATCGCTTGTTGCGCCTTGATTCAGTTCCTTCACGAAAACGACCACTCCCGTCAATGCCTCCTTGCTTTTGGAGTCGATGACGTGTCCATGAAATGCTATCCTGCACAGGGTTGTATCCTGCCCGTAGCAAGAGGCGAAGCAGCCTGTCAACAGAAAGCCAAAGAGAATAAATCGGAAAAACATTTTTTCGTGATTAGTTATTTCCAAAGAAATCCGCAAATGGCCTGCATCGTTTATTCACGCAGGCCGTCTGCGCATGTCTTCAGTCTGATCGGAGACTGGATGAATCAGAATTCGTATCCAATACCCAGTGTTGTACTGATTCCGGAAATCGCCTGGTTATATCCTGTCGGCGTATGCCCTACATCATTCACCAAACCAACCATCTGATAGGTAAGTTGAGGCTTGGAGGTAAAATAATTCCCTCCCAGGCAAATCGCCAGGTGTTTACAAACGGAATACCTGACTCCCAGACCAGCCTGGAATCCAAACGCATTGGCTGAGGAAGAGGTCTGAACAAAAGTAGATGTGGAGCCTTCTGTCGGGCCGGTCTGCTGATTGAAGACACTGGTGAAAATGTTCGGAGACGTGGTGTTGGTAATGCCTCCCAATATGTGAACATCGATAGAAAACTTCTTGAGTCCGCATGTGAAATAAGGTCCTATGAGAAAGCTGACATTCCGGTAAGGTTTGGAACCGGCAGAAGCGGAGTCGCAGTCAAAAGCCGCCAGATATCCGGCAGCTATCGGGGTTACATTCACTGCAAAAGTGGATGTAGCGAAGGATCCGCCAACGCCGAAATGCTTGCTAAAAAACCATGCTCCCTCCAGTGCAAAATGGGTACCTGTCTTGGCATAGCCCGAGGCATCGCTTGAAAAATCAGTAGCTGCGAACTTTCCCATCGGCATGGCCATTCCACCGTTTAAGGAAATAAAAGATTTTCCTTTCGCGTTATCATCCGGGCCGGTCACTGTCTGACCTATTGTAAATCCGTGAAGGAAAAGGAATAGTGTAATCGTATAAATCGTCGGTTTCATAAGTTGAAGATTAAAATGTTAGAATCAATGAATCTTTACCGGGTAGATAACATCCAGATCAGTCGATCCGGGGGCATAGGTGCCGTTTTTTACATTGGGCTGATGCCTGAGGATTACCTCCAGAGTACCTGCGCTTGGGGCCGTTGTACGCATTTGAGATTGCAGTCCGAAAGGCAAAGGAGGGTTATTGGTATCGTGATCGGTGATACTGTCATTCAGGTTAAGACCATTGGACGGCCTGTAAACAAACAGGTGATAATTCGCACGTTCGGCAATCACCTTGCTCACGGTATCAGCCGGTGTTTTTGTTTCATCCAGAATCACTACGGTACACTTATAGGTGGCATTCACCATCAGCCGAAGCGTATCGGGAGTGATCACTGCCGGATTTGTTCCGATCAGTTTATAGCTGATGGTCGGCTTATCAGCCGGGTTGTTTATATTCTGAAGATTTAGAATGGTGGTGGTCAGGAACTCATTCCCGATAGGTGCAGGAACACCTTGTTCTTCTTTCTTACAAGCTGTCAGCACGAGCGTAACAGACAGGGCAAGCCATGCAGCTCGCTTAGCAGATTTACTAATCATTTTTTTTAAAGTTTAAGTTTTATATACGCAAGAATTAAATACCGCTCTCCTCACACAAGGAGGATTGCGGAAATGGATTCAAATTCAAAGAAAATAAATGAATCAGACGTTGGCAGGAGGTGCCCTCGGAGAGAATCTATAATCGATTGCAGAAAGGATTCCGCTTTCAATAAATGCCGGATAATAAACCGGCGCGGAAATACGAAGAATTTCAGATGAATTTTCTGCTGAAGAATTGGAAGAAGAAAACGTATAGTCGCAAAGAAAGCAATTGTGTTCCTGCTTGTGGAAGTGCTTCTGTGCGCTTTGGCACCGGTTATCATCCCGATGTGAATAGTCGTGAATGCCTATTTCTACTAATGGAAATAGAAACAGAAACAGAAAGAAAATGGAAAAATATTTATTCCTTGTTTTCATTTGGCTCTGCAAAGGTATTGCAAAACGTTGGGAAAATAAGGGATGTCAGCAACAAATACTGAAATGGGAATAAGTTACCGCCAATTGCCGGAATAAGCAGAGTAAATCCAGATTCAAGAAAATGTAATTTGCAAGAGAGCACCTGGCAAGGTAGAATTGGCTAAGGAAAAGAAATGAGATTATTTCTAAAATTCAATAATGCAGCTCGATTAAAAATCTATTTTCTTCCAGCTTGTGGGGTACACTCCATGTCTAAATAATTCTTTCATTGCTGTTTGTATTACAAGAGAAACACAGTAATGAATTAACATATATAATACATTCAATTAACTATTTAATGACCAATGATATAGTAATAAGTAAAGTCATTTGCTACACATTTGTGTCGCGCAGCATTAGGGGAGACTATTTTCTTAATAAAAGTGAACGTAAATCCAATTTGCCGATGAAACAAATTTTCGCTCTCCTACTTCTCTTGTCCCTTCTAGGGTATGCCAAGGCTCAGCAATGCGCTACCATATTTTACAGCTATAACGATGCCGGACACCGGATACAAAGGAGTTATGTGGCATGCGACACGACGGCAAGAATGAGAAACGACAATTCCAAAAATGACACGCATACAACGAGTGTCCCCAAAACCTATCCGAATCCGGTGGAGGAGAAATTAAATATTGATTTGTCCAAAATGGGATATGCAACCGATGATTTAATTCCCACCCTTATTTCCCTGTATGACCAGAATGGGAAGAATCTTTATTCCGAGTCTACTACTTCCGATAAACCGCAAATTAACATGTCAGGGTTTAGCTCTGGTGCATATTTGCTCAAAATTGTCCACGGAAATCATCATTCCGAACTTACTATCCTCAAGAAGTAATTCCTAATCTTATACCAAATCCACATGTTTCAATTCAAGCGCAGTATCGTGATTGCTGCTTTGGCAGCCGTCACCATTCCTCCTGTTTCAGGAAAAGGCATCAGCAGAACTGTTCCCCAAAAAGCGATGTATCCTCAGTCAGTTTCGCTCCCGGTAACAAACGGACTTGAAAATGTGATTGTGGAAACCTATTACATTTCAGACGCGAACGATGCCACCGATACCACCGGAGGGTTGCTGGCGGTGGGGTCGACGACTTACCGCATCTATATTGACCTGGCTGCGGGTTATCAGCTCCAGGCCATTTATGGATCAAGTACCCATACTTGTTACATCAATACCTCCACCGTTTTTTTCAATAATCTGGACAGGGGCACCACTTTAGGCAGTCAGATCAATAAAAATACGATAGGCCACAATACGGTTGCACTGGACAGTTGGCTCTCCCTGGGAGGAGCCACCTCTGGCCAGATGGGCATCCTGAAAACATCCGATACCGACGGAAGCAAGGTAGGCGGAAGCCATAGCGATGGAGGGAGTGCCGGAATTGCAGGAGGCATTTTGGCGAATACCAATGCCGGTGCAGGTGTTCCACTTACCACAGAAGATGGACTGGTTACTTCCTCGGTGATTCCTCAGGTGACCATACTCGGCTGTGACTTGTCAGCCTTTGACGGGGGCAATACCGGTTCCTCTTTCACTATAACGGACGGTTCTCTGGCAAGTTTAAATGGCGTCACAGGTCCTACTACAGACAACCAGATCTTAATCGCCCAATTAACGACAACCGGCAGCATCACCTTTGAGCTAAACATACAAGTCAAAGGACCTGATGGAACAATTCAGAAGTATGTAGCCGCTAATCCTCAAGGAACTGAAATACAGTTTCCGGGCTTGGCAAGGCACTAATTGGGAAAGGCTGACAAATTTGATATTAAGGCACTCGTAAAATGAAAAAAATATTCTTCTGCACGGTTCTGTTAATTACGCTCCTACCCAACCTATCATTCGGTGACTGCCCGGAAGACATCAATTCCGACGGAGTGGTAGACATCAATGACTTCATCGCGCTCATTGGCAAATATGGCCAGAGCTGCACTCCTGGCAGTCCTTGTGCAACAGATATAAATGGAGACGGAATCACCAATGTCAATGATTTTTTATTACTGCTGGGTAAATTTGCTCAATCCTGCCCGGCTCACAGTGTGCCTTCTTCACCGACTACTCCGGCATCGATTACTGCTGTAAGTCCTTTTTCCGGAACGCTTCCAGCCCTCAATACAACATTAGAAGTAGGTACCACAGCAGGCGATTTTAATGTTACCCAGCGCGGTGGGGCATCCTATTCAATTCCCTTGCCAGTGCCCCCCGGCTCAGCTGGCATGGTTCCCACTATTTCTATCTCCTACAACAGTCAGGCTGGGGACGGATTGTTGGGTATCGGCTGGAACTTGTCTGGCTTGTCAACCATCACCCGCGCTGCTCAATCGGTCTATTACAATGGAAAGACGGCTCCAGTCGCACTTAGCAACAGTGACAATTTCGTTTTGGACGGCAGCTACTTAATTCCGGTAACAGGAACTAACGGGCAAAACATGACCACCTATTCTACCGAATTGGAATCCTTTGTACGTATAACTTCCGTAGGCACAAGTACAAATCCCAATTATTTTACCGTGGAAACGAAAGATGGTAATGTAATGGAATACGGGAGAACGGACGATTCCTATGTCTCTGCCGGATCCAGTATGACTGCTCTCACGTGGTTGTTGGATAAAGTAACCGACGACAGGGGGAATTACATGCGGTTTTATTACAATCAAAATCACAGCACGGGTGAATATTATCCCGATCATATCGATTATACGGGAAGTAATGCTGCTCAACCCTACAATCAGGTGAAATTCAGTTATGGTACCCGGTCGGACAAACAAATGCAATATACCGCAGGAAGCCAGACCCAGCAGAACGTATTGCTTATGAGTGCGCAGATGTATTCGTTTACTAACCTGGTGCACTCCTACACCTTTAATTATTCCTCGGATGATCTGAATTCTCATCTTTCAGAAATCATAGAAAAAGGAACCGATGGCAAATCATACAACAGCACCAAATTCGTCTGGCACCAGAACCTGGTACAAACAGAAATCACCACGCCTATTACCAATATGGCGGATACTCCTTTCAAAGGAGGTTCCACAAATCCTAGCAATAAATGTAACGGACTTACACCCAGAGCCATGCTGCCTGGAGATTATAACGGAGATGGCCTGATGGACATGGTGCAGGAAAGCCCCACGACCGTTCCCTATACACTCAGTGCCGACTGGAGCTTATATCTGAAGCAACCTTCCGGAACCTTTCAAAATTCAGGCTCGGGTACAGCTCCTACGGGATTCATTACCAACATGCTTTCGGGTCCGCTCGTGTATTATCCCGATCAGGATCGCTATCCTCTGCCGCGCTTTGGCTATACGACTGAAGTGCCTTCTCTGGATATCAATGGAGACGGGAAAGATGATCTTGTTTTATTTCTTACCCCATCCCTCAGCCCTTCCGCCAGTCACCAGTTTGAAGTATTTTTAAGTACCGGTACAGGCTTCGGCCAGACTTATACGTTTAACGGAGTAAGTATTGGGAATTTTGATAATCAATACCAAATATTTAAGACTGCCACCGGGGATTTTGACGGAGACGGGATAAGTGATTTGCTGGTTTATTATCCAATCTCTTCCCAGTTCTACCTTTTCTCGGTAAAAAACGGTGTTGCCAAGACCCTCTCATTTACCGATCCCAATGCCCTTCTGGAAGCAGCCGATCAGTTTGATCCCTATAATCCGAATACGTTCTCTTCTCAACCAACAGATATTTTCGGGATAGATATAAACGGCGACGGAAGAAGTGAAGTGCTTCTCGCAGGAAGGACGAAAGTGTACGTGTTTAACATCAATTCCGACAATACCATTACTCAGCTATCCAAAACGAACTATCCGCATTGGGGAACTAATACCGGATCGGGCGGATCTAATATTACCTCTGCCTCTCCAACCCCTAACCTTTCTTCCATCTATCCTGGAGATTTTAACGGGGATGGAATGAGCGATGTATTGATCTATAATAATTTCGGAGGAGAAACCAATAACTGGTATATCGGTTATTCCAATGGGAAAGACGGGTTTGTGATGCAGTCGGCGGCAACTACATTGACCGACAACGGGGTTTCATACGGATATATGTATGCTTCCAACTCAACAATTCCGCAGACACCCGCAAAGCCCTTTCATGAATATTATGTAGCTGATTTTAACGGGGACGGAAAATCCGACATCGTTGATAAAAGCTATGAGTATGCAATCGGATCCAATGGAGGCGTGTTAGCGAAGGACGTTAATTTTAACAGCTCATCAAACGGGATAGGATGCTATACGGTGAATAAGCTTGACATGGATATCTATTTCAGCAGCGGAACAGCATTCGCCCACAAGGCGGTGAGTATTCCTGTTACCAATTCAATAGGCTCGGGCAACCCAACTTATGTAGGAGATTTTAACGGGGACGGACACGCCGACCTGATGTATTACGGAAACTCATATGAGCCCGACGAATTGTACAGTTTTGACGTGGACAACCAGGGAGACGGTGGAACCAACAAAGTTGTTATGATTGCCGATGGGTTTAACAACTTGCGTACAATCAATTATTCCACACTTCCTTCCCTGGCAAATAACAGTTCCCGATATGTGAAAGGAACTACCGCCACCTTCCCCGTCAATGACATACAGGCGCCAATTTCTGTTGCAAGTCATGTAGAGTCGCCCGATGGAATTGGAGGAGTTATAAAAACAGACTACTCCTATTCAGGTGCAAAGTTTCATTTACAAGGCAAAGGCTTTTTAGGCTTTACCGGATCCACCGTCATGAATACCACTTCGGCTATTCAAACGGTAAACTTTTTTGATGAACCCGTTGCCGGCAATTTTTACAATCCAACGCTTCATGAGAATAAAATCAGTGCCGTATTACCCGGGCCGGGAGGAAGCTTTTCGTTTCAGCTTATCGAGGATAAAGCATATACCTACACGATTAATCCATTGACTCCGGCTACACACTATTACACCTATCTGAACAAACTGATAGACACCGATGCACTCCATGGAAACACGACCACTTATACCTTTCAACAAGATAGTCATGGAAACACCTATACGCAAGGAGCCAGCAATGCGGCCCAATCTTCCGTGACAACGAATTCTTTCGAACAGAAAGGAGCCTGGATACCTTCGCGTTTAACAAGCACATCCACCACCGTTACCCGAAGCGGGAGCCCCGATTATACCCGAACAACCTCATTTATCAACAATTCCTTCGGAGAGCCGGTAACGATAACT
>Ga0206918_1049_pt1 | contig 29671 bp, 23 predicted proteins | sample Alteio_BWOrgHeat_69_FD_152950 | JGI IMG/M metagenome (GOLD analysis project Ga0206918, IMG submission 152950) | Enriched cells from forest soil in Barre Woods Harvard Forest LTER site, Petersham, Massachusetts, United States -... | ecosystem: Environmental > Terrestrial > Soil > Temperate forest >... | reverse complement strand
TTACCTCCCATTATGCTGCAGATGATTTACGTATTACAGTCAACCAGGGCTTTTTGTTGAAGTATGTTAAGAAAGAAGCACTTCCCTCCCTTTTCCGTGAACTGGATGAACTGGGACTTGCTGCACCTGGCTTTGACAGCGTGGCTGATATTACCGCCTGCCCAGGTACAGATACCTGTAATTTGGGAATCTCCAGTAGCACCGGTATTGCAAAAGCACTGGAAAATGTAATCCGGGACGAATATCCCGATTTGATTTACGACAACGATATTAAAATTAAGATAAGCGGTTGCATGAACTCCTGTGGACAACATGGCCTTGCTCAAATAGGCTTTCATGGTAGCTCATTTAAAGCGGGAGGACATGTGGTACCTGCATTGCAGTTATTATTAGGTGGCGGATCACTTGGTAACGGTGAAGGACGAATTGGAGATAAGATTGTCAAAATTCCGAGTAAAAAAGGCCCAGAGGTGTTACGTGCTTTATTGGATGATTTTGAAAACCATGGAGAAACGGGGCAACACTTTAACGATTATTACGATGCAAGAGGTAAGGATTACTTCTACCAACTTCTGAAACCATTTGCTGATCCGGCAAAACTAACAACGTCAGATTTTGTGGACTGGGACCAGGAAGAGAAATTTAAAACCGAGATCGGAGTGGGGGAATGTGCGGGGGTAATGATTGACCTGGTTGCTACACTTGTGTTCGAAGCAGAAGAGAAACAAACTTTGGCAAAGGAAGCATTAGAGAAAGGGCAATACGGAGATGCAATTTATCAAACCTATGCAGCTTTTGTAAGTGCTGCTAAGGCACTCCTTCTCGGAAAGCAAGTTCATTGCAATACACAGATTGGAATATTGGGAGATTTTGATAAACATTTTGGTGATAGCGGCGCCTTTGATTTGGAGCCAAGTTTTTCTGAAAAAGTGCTACAAATTAACAAACAGTCACCTTCTGAAATATTTGCTTCTACCTATTTCGCTGGACTGAATGCCTTTTTACAAGAAGTAAGTGATTATCGCACACAACTCAATCCGGTACAGCCGGCAGATTTAAAATCAGGTTTAGCAGAAGGATAATATGAAAATCGCCTATTTGAAATACCTCAAGTTCGACCGTTGCTGTTCTTGCTTTTGCATAGAAACAGAATGATCAACTTTAAGTTAACGCTAAATACAGACTTTATGAAAACGAATATACAACCTAAATTGACGCTGGTAGGAGCTGGGCCAGGAGATCCGGAATTGATTACTGTAAAAGGGTTACAAGCCCTTTTGGAAGCGGACATTGTCCTATATGATGCATTGGTTAATCCGGAGCTGTTAAAACATATTCCTGTAGGTGTAAAAAAAGTATTTGTGGGTAAGCGGCGCAATGCGCATGCATATTCGCAAGACCAGATAAATGCACTGATTGTTGATTTTGCCTTTACGTATGGAAATGTGGTCCGGCTGAAAGGGGGAGATCCATTTGTATTTGGTAGGGGATTCGAAGAAATCCAATATGCCGAAGGATTTAACCTGGAGACGGAATATATTCCTGGAATTTCATCTTCCATCGCGGTTGCCGGCTTGCAAGGCATTCCGGTTACCCACCGGGGAACGAGCGAAAGCTTTTGGGTTATTACCGGTACCACATCTTCTGGAGAACTTTCCCACGACATTGAACTGGCCGCTCAATCTACAGCAACAGTTATTATTCTGATGGGTTTGAATAAGTTGAACGATATCGTGAATCTCTATCGGAAATACAATAAGGATGATGTCGGGGTTGCAGTCATTCAAAATGGTTCATTACCCAACGAAAATATGGCTATCGGGACCATTGATACCATTGTGGAAATTGTAAAAGAAGAAGGCATCGGAGCGCCAGCAGTAATTATCATAGGTGAAACAGTGAAGAATCACAAAGATTTCCCTCAAAGCCTAGCAAATTGGAAATTCCTCCTGAATTAGCCTTAAATTTACCAGAGTCACCTACTCCTGTTCCGGAATTCCCTGGGACAGGAGCAGGAGATCATATAACCAGCCCTGTGAGCCAACAACTTCCCGGTAATAATTATTTGTTTCCTGTTTTTTTGAAGCTGGAGCATATGCGTGTTCTGATAATTGGGGGAGGGAAGATCGGCTTGGAAAAAATAACAGCTGTACTTTCAAACAGCCCTGCCGCAAAGGTTGTTTTGGTAGCTACTTCAATCTTACCAGAGATCATAGAACTCGGAAAAGTGGCAAGCCATGTCGAATTCAAAGTGAGACCATTCCAAATGAATGACCTGGAGGATGCCGACATAGTCATTATGGCTACGGGAAACAGGTTGCTGAGTGAAGAAGTGAAGTTGGAAGCCAAAAAGAGGAATATTTTTGTGAATGTGGCCGACACACCTGATTTGTGTGACTTTTACTTGGGCTCTATCGTCAAGAAGGGTGATCTGAAAATAGCAATTAGTACAAATGGAAAATCGCCCACGATGGCGAAAAGACTGAAAGAGGTTTTGAATAATGCATTTCCTGAAGAAACGCAAGAAGTACTTGAAAATTTGTCTCAAATAAGAGGAGAACTAAAAGGAGACCTTGCCAACAAGGTGAAGCAACTAAATGCAATTACTTCTGTAATGGTTGGGAAGCCGGTAGAAGTAAAGAAAAGTATTTATAGACGAATTGCATTGGCTTCTCTCTATTCATTTGCCATTATTTTTCTATTGGTTCTTGGGTATCTAATCGCTGCATTTGTTCCCGCCGATACACTTCGAAACTTGGCTGGTACTGTATTTGCGCATTTGGATCATAATTTGGCGTATTATATTATTGGTGGTTTTATTGCTCAGATGATTGATGGAGCACTTGGAATGGCTTATGGGGTAAGTGTAACAACATTTCTGTTAAGTCTTGGTATACCGTCCATTACGCCTGCTGTTGCCAGTGCAAGCATGCATGCTTCGGAAATATTTACTACAGGTTCTTCCTCTTTGATTTACATGCGATATAAAAACATTAACTGGAAGCTCTTTCGTAAATTGCTGCTTCCAGGAGCCATTGGTACTGTGCTCGGTGCCATATCTGTGTCTTTTATCAGTAAGGAATACATACAGTTTGTAAAACCACTTGTGGCCATTTATACCTTAGTATTAGGTGTTATAATTATTAATCGTGCTATTCGGGTGAGTGGTCGTAAATCAAAAAAAATAAAAAATATAATGCCTGTTGCCGCCGCAGGTGGCTTTTTAGATTCTGTAGGTGGAGGTGGTTGGGGTCCAATAGTAACTACCTCGCTTATTGCAGGAGGCCGGAACCTCCGTTATGCTGTAGGTTCGTCGCATATGGCTAAATTTTTTGTTGCCATAATTAGCACGATTACTTTTATTTCAATTATCGGACTGCAACATTGGCAAATCATTTTTGGACTTATTATCGGAAGCATGGTCGCAGCACCCATTTCCATTTATTTTTCAAATAAGATACCCATTAAAGCTGGCTTAATATTGGTTGGCTCTCTTGTTATTCTGGTCAGTTTGCGAATACTAATTCTTGCTTTTTTACCGAAATGAATATTGAAAAATTAAATTCGAAATATTTACCCCTTCAACCGGAAAAGCGGATAGAAGAATTGTATAACGATTTTTCTAACATATTGTATACCTCTTCATTCGGAACAACGGCTGTTTATTTGTTGCATTTGTTTTCAAAAGTTCATCCAGGTCAAGCGGTGCACTTTTTGGATACGACCTATCATTTTTCTCAAACATTGGATTACAGAGATGAATTAATTCGGTTACTAAACTTAAATGTCGTCGTACTTAAAGGAGAAGCTTGGCGAAACGAGTTTACCAAACAAGACCGTACCTGGAAGAAGGATCCGGATTTGTGTTGCAGTGTGAATAAGGTAGAACCCCTGGAGAAAATAAAAGGAAGTTACGATGTATGGGTTTCGGGCTTGATGCACTCGCAAAATACCCACCGGGAAGGACTGAAGATATTTGAAGAAAAAGACGGACTTGTGAAGTTTTATCCTATTATAGATCAGACGGAAGAAATTGCTGCAGCATATATCAAAGATAATCACCTGCCATTGCATCCACTTGCTTCTCAAGGATACCAGTCGGTTGGGTGCAGTCATTGCACTCTTCAGGGCCGGGCTAGGGAGGGGAGATGGGTGAACAAATCAAAATCTGAATGTGGGTTACATTTATAAATAGTATCTTATGGAAACGGAATTGCATTTAAAAGCAAATGACAAGCGGACTATGATTGAAAAAGAAATTACCATTGGACTTTTTGGCTTCGGATGTGTGGGACAAGGTCTTTACGATGTGCTTAATCATTCGCAAAGTCTCCAGGCGAGCATTGACAAGATTTGTGTAAAGGATGTTACGAAGAAACGAAAGATAGCCTCCTCCTACTTTACTTACGAAAAGGCAGAAGTGCTTGAACGCGATAATCTGGATGTAATCGTCGAATTAATTGATGACGCGGATGAGGCATTCAGAATTGTTAGCGCGGCCCTTGCTAATGGAGTGAATGTGGTGACTGCAAATAAGAAGATGCTGGCAGAGCATTTTATGGAATTATATGAGCTGCAAGAAAAATACCAGGTAGCACTTTTGTATGAAGGCTCGGCTGGGGGAAGTATTCCAATAATCCGGAATCTCGAAGAATATTATGACAACGAATTACTAAGTAGTTTTCGGGGAATTCTTAATGGAACTTGCAATTACATACTTTCTAGAATGGAGCTGGAGAGTAAAAACTACGATGAAATATTGAAGGACGCGCAAGCAAACGGATTTGCAGAAAGCAACCCTTGGTTGGATGTAGGTGGGTTTGATACCCTATATAAAACGATTTTGCTGACGGTACATTCTTTTGGACTCGTGTTAAAACCTGAACAAGTACTAAATCTCGGAATTCAAAACATTACGTTTGATGATATCGTGTACGCAAGAGAAAAAGGCCTGCGGATAAAATTATTGGGTACCGGCTACAAATCAGGCAATGGCTTTCGGGTGTATGTGATGCCCCATTTTGTTGAGAAAACAGACGAACTTTATAATGTTATATACGAATATAATGGTGTGGAGGTGGAAGGAGCATTTTCCTGCAAGCAAACATTTGTTGGAAAAGGGGCAGGTAGCCATCCTACTGGCAGTGCTGTACTTTCCGATATTTCAGCGCTTACTTATAACTATAAGTATGGTTATAAAAAACTTCGTAAGCTATCTGGTAATGGGAAGCAGGTGAATGGTAATTTCCTCAATAATGACTTCTCGATTAAGGTATATATTCGTTTTAAGGATAAAGAGGAACTTAAGGATTTAGTAATTTCAGATATAGAAGAGGAATACCGATCGGCTCATACCAACTATATCATTGCCAATGTAAACTTAAGCTCCTTGCTTAGTCTGAAAGGAAACATGGAAAGTAAGGTGTTTGTATGCGCGGTATAGGGCATTTGCCGGTAACTGGAAATCTGGCAAATTACCCTTAATTTAGCAAGATAAATAGCCATTTTGCGAATTAAGCTTCTATCTGTTTTACTGCTCAGTTTATGGGCCACTTTGCAGTTTCCTGCACAGCATGTACTTTCCAGGAATTATTCCCTAAAAGATGGGCTTCCTTCCACGGAAACCTATCAGGTAATTACAGATCATGCTGGTTTTATCTGGATTTCCTCTGATGCCGGTTTGTGCCGTTTCAATGGATATTCCTTTCGCACATTTACAGTAAAAGACGGACTTCCTGAAACTACCATATTTAAACTTTACGAAGACCCTAAGGGCCGGATTTGGTTCACTACACTAAGTTCAAATGTCGGATTTGTATATCACGACTCTGTTGTCCTACTCCCTAAAATTAAAGCGGGACTTGGACAAATTAACAAACAGGTCCCTTTTGTTTCATCTATTCACGTAGATGGAAAAGATACGCTTTGGATTGGTACTTTGGGAACGGGCAGACTGCTAAAGGTCAACTCACCATATATTAACCAAACCCCTGTTGTTGTATTTGACAAGCAGGATTATCTGATACGGTTTATAGAAAAGGGACACCAGGAAACTGCTTACGGTGTTACCTGGAATGCCAAGCCTCATGTAAATCTGTTAGAGGTTGAGAAGAGCGAAAAAGGTTATTATTTCAAAGAGCATTTACTGAGTTTGGGAGATTCGACAAACGCTAAACTCTTTCTGTGGCACCCGAAAGGGTTTTTTCTTTTTGTAAAAGGGAATAAAGTTTATACACTGCAAAGAGACACGCTGAAGCTTGTTCTGACTCTTAAAGGAGAAGCAATTTCCTGTTTTGTTGACAATCATGGATACGTATGGGTAAGCGAACCAGCACACGGAATTTATTGCTTACCGAACCTGCCCTATTCTAATAAGACGATTCATCTATTCGGAGAAACCAATATTTCTTCAGGAACAATTGATTTTGAAGGATGTTATTGGTTTACGACGCTGGAACGTGGACTGTTATATATGCCACGGTTAGATTTTACTGTGATTGGAACAGACGAAGGGTTGGTTCAAAAACGGATTAATTCAATAGAAATTTGCTCTAAAGAGAAGCTCTTCGCTCAGTCATATTCTGGTAATTTATACCTATCTGACGGCAGAAAAATAACCACTGTGCCTACTGGGGCTTTGTCGGTATTTCAAAGTCCTAATTTTCCCGGAAAGTTATTTTATACAGGTGTTTACCCGGGATACATTAGCCTCATGGATTATAAAATGCATCCGGTTACCGGGTCGGATGGTCTTAAATGGTATATCAACCACTTTGCAACAGCACCTAACGGAGAGCTTTATGCATCTTATACCAGTTATTTGCTACGGTTTGATAAGGAGCTGAAAGCTCATCGTTTTCTGGAAATAAAAGAAAGAGTGAATACCTTTTATATTGACAGGGAAAGTGTATTTTGGATTGGAACGACCAATGGCATGATTCGGTTTGAATCAGGTAAACTACAAGAGCATTTGGGGAAAGAGAACATCTTGCTTTCGAAGCGCATTGATCGGATTGCGGAGGATTTGAATGGCCGACTGTGGTTGGCTACACGCGGGAATGGACTTCTTATATATGATAAAAGGAAAGATATCAAAGTGCTGGACAAACAGTCGGGTTTGCCCTCTGATTTTTGTAGAGCCATATTGATCGATTCCCTTAATACAATATGGCTTGGCACAAATTCGGGTTTGAGCAGCATTAATGGTAATACACTTAAGATTACAAATTATGATTTGCTGAATGAATTAAGCTCAGGAGAAATCAATGATATTAAACGTATTGGAAACTACTTGTGGGTAGCGTGTTCGGAAGGGGTATTCCGTTATGCCATTGATCAGTTGGAATCGTTGAGTCAAAATCCTCCAATTTTTATAACCAGTGTTTCTACCCAAGGAAAAGGAATCTTGAAGGAAAATGCCACTTTGGATTACGATCAAAATTTTATTAAAATTTCCTTCCTTGGACTTTCCTATTACGAAGCCGGTAAATTAAACTATGACTACAAGCTGGAAGGGGCCGATAAGGAGTGGAGGCACACGAATAGTTTGGTAGTTGAATACCCCACTTTACCCCCTGGGAATTACTGTTTTACCGTAAAACCACAAGTAGGTGTTCAATCCAAGCCTCATGTCGCTCAGTTTCGTTTCAAGATAACTCCGCCTTTCTGGAAGACGAATAGCTTCATCGGCTTGCTTTCATTGCTAATTATTACCTGCACAATAGCAATTTTCATATTTAGCATCCGAAGAGTCCAGCGAAAAGCAAAAGCTCGCATCAATGTTGCTAACCTGGAGGCAACAGCTCTACGTGCTCAAATGAACCCGCATTTCATCTTTAACGCGATCAATTCGATTCAAAACTTTATTCTGAAAAACGAAAAGAGGCCGGCATTGGATTTCTTGACTAAATTTTCCAGATTAATTCGGAATGTGCTGGAGTTTTCCAAATCTGATTTTATTAGCTTACACGATGAAGTACAAACGTTGGATTTATATTTGCAGCTTGAAAAGTTGAGGGCTTCGGACAAGTTTGATTTTAGAATAAATGTTGGATCCTCCATTTCAGGTCATTGTCTGATTCCATCTATGGTGCTACAGCCGTTTATCGAGAATGCTGTTTTGCACGGTTTACTGCCAAAGGTTGATGGTCCTGGATATTTGCTTGTTAATTTCGACCGGACGGGAGAGCAACTTAACTGTGTTATTGAAGACAATGGGATAGGAAGGGAGAAGGCTGCCGAAATCAAAGGAAAAAAACAAAACTACCACCGATCCATGGGGATGTCGGTTACGTCGGGAAGACTGGATATATTACGGGAGGTCAATCAATTTGAAGCCTCCTGTTTTACAGAGGACTTGTTTGATAAGGATCATTTGGCATCGGGTACGCGCGTGACGCTCACTTTTCCGATTACTTACCCCCATGGTTCTAAACATGGGGAAAAATCGTGAGGAATAAATGGAAACAGAATGATAGCACACCTGTAATTGTAAAAATTGATAATTTCTGGACTCAAGGTTGTATCTTGCACTACCATCAGTTTTTAAGCAACTGTAACAAGAAGACTAACGAAAATTAAACTATGTCATTTTCAGCCGTTATTGTAGACGATGAGCCGAATGGTTCTGAATCACTATCACTTTTGATTAAGGAATATTGCCCCTCCCTTGAGGTTCTGGCGATTGCTTCAAATATAACAGAAGCCGTTGCAGCAATTCGCAAGTTTAAACCGGAGGTGATTTTTCTCGATATAGAGATGCCAGATGGAAGTGGATTCGAAGTAATTGATAAAACAAAGGATTTGTCTTACAGGGTAATTTTTACTACTGCTTATGAACAGTATGCATTGAAAGCATTTAAGGTAGATGCGCTTGACTATCTTTTAAAACCAGTAATTGTGGAGGAGCTAATTGAAGCTGTCAAACGATTAGAAAGTAAGAAAGATCCGGGTCCTGTAAACTGGACTGAATTGCTTCAGCAGGTGAGTTTCAAAACGCGAAAGCCCAAAATTAGTATTCCTACACAAGAAGGTTTGTTATTTATAGATTCTGAAAATATATTGCGCCTGGAAGCAGATTCCAATTACACCCACCTCTTCTTGTCCACTGGGAAAAAACACACCGCTTCTAAAACATTGAAAGAATTTGAATCGCTTCTGGATGAAACTGTTTTCGTTCGGGTCCATAGTGCTCATTTGATTAATATTTCGAAGATCGAACGATATATTAAAGGTGACGGGGGGTATGTGATATTGAATGATGGAAGCAATATTCCTGTTTCGAGGTCGCAAAAAGCATTTTTGCTTGGGAAGCTCGGGCAGTAAAATCTTTGGATAATTTTGCTTTCAGCAAGAAGGAGTGATCACTCGAAGGGAAGAAGGAAGTATACGAATCAATAATTGCTGTCCCATCACTTCTGGCTCACCATCATAATGAGTTGGCCCGTTGGTTTCTCTGCTAACTTCCACTTCAGAAGCTTGGTAAGTCTCCATGAAATGAGACCGGTCTATCGATCGGTGAAACATCTTCCAAACAATGAATGGTAAGTCCCAGATCTTGAACGGCTTCAAGATGCAAATATCAATCAAACCATCGCCTACAGAAGCGTGTGGTGCAATAAATGCGTTGTTACCATATTGAGAAGCGTTAGCAAATGTGATCAGAAATGCTTTGCGGAGGATCTGTTTTTTATTGATCGTAAGCCTGTAAGTAGCAGGACGATAACGGAAGAGTTGTGATAATGTTATTTTGGCATAGGTGGAGAACCCCCTGTGTGTACTTTCTGCAAATAGTTTTCCAATGTGGGCATCAAAACCGATTCCCGAAGTACAGAAAAACGGTTTGTCGTTGATATAACAACTGTCAATTCGTTTTTCTTCTCCTCCAGCAATTAAACGAATTGCTTCCTTGGTATTCAATGGTATTTTAAGATGTCTGGCAAGCCCATTTCCGTAGCCTATCGGTACTATAGCCAGCCGGATATCTGTGCCTATCAACGCTTTGGAAATTTCATTTACTGTGCCATCGCCTCCCACAGCCACCGCTACAGTAAAATGCTCTGAAATAATGCGCGCCATAATTTGCTTCCCTTGTTCGGGGTACTCCCAATGTATAATCTCAAAATCCATACTGGAAGGGGAGTGGAGCTTTATTAATCCGACAATTTCTTTTTTGTCAGTAACTCCCGCATTTGGGTTTAAGATATAGGCAATTTTTTTCCTCCCGTTAAGTGGAATTTCCATAAAGCGCTCAATATGAATTAACCTGCGCTCAATGCAGGATCGGGTGTAGTTTTTTTGATAACTGTATTTATCTCACTGAGAAACATTTCGCTGGAGTTATTCAACCATTTTCTGAAAATGTCGGGATTGGGTTTGCAGGTGCTCACATACGTGATGAATCGATTGATATCAAATCTTTTATCAAATATCCCAGCACCCGCCTTAAATGCATCACGAGCATTGCAGAATTGTTCGAAATGGCCTTCCACAGGAACCATGAAGACAGGTTTACCCAGGTACATCGCTTCGCAAACGGATTCGAAGCCTGCTGTGCTGACTAAGCCCTTTGTACCGGCCATCAGCTCTAAAAACTTCTGATCATTTAACTTGTGGAAATAGAGGTTTTCCCCATATTTCAATGTGTCATATGTTTCCGGCATATCACAAAAGCAATGTGCTTCAATATGCTGGTTTTGCTGATGCCATTTAACAATTTCTTCTTTGTATCCACTATTAAGCAGGTAAATGAGAAAATATTCTTTGTGTTTTTCTTCCTGTTCAAAAACATCTTTTCTTAGTAAAGGGGGGACGACTGATAAGCCTGTTTTGTCATGGTTTCCCAATGAATAAAATGAGATTGCAAGTTTCCTTTTGGAGCGAAGAGCTGTTAGTTTTGAAAAGGTTCTCACGGCCATGCGGTCGACTCGATGACCTGCTGGAAACTTGAAATCGGGATGGAGGAACATGTATTGATGGGCAATGCAAATAAGGGGAATGACTGGTTTTTTGAAGAAGTAAAACAAACCGATTAAGGGGTCATAAAAATTAATGATTGCATCTGGCTGATGTTCTTTTATAATCGTATCAATCTGGCGCATGCTTTTTGAGTAAACCGGCAGGCGCATCAAATTAACTAATAAAGAGGATGCTACGCGGATGGATTTGTTTTTATGATCTGTAACAAAGTTTGGACTTTGAAAAGAAATAACTGGACTTTCCATCTTTTTGTAAAAAAAATCAGGAATCACTCTATTTGAACTGCACCCCACAAGCACAGCGCATATTTCGAATCCTGCGCTTTGGAGAATCTCACGCATTGAAATTGCTTGTGTCATGTGCCCGCGGCCTTCACCTTGAACTACGAGAATGACTTTCTTTTTTTTCATCTGAAAGCAGGAATTAAAATTTTCACCGGATTGGAAGGTGCATTGGTAACGGCTGACAAATCAGATTGGGCGTTTTCTTTGACCCATTCGTTATAATGGATCACCTCCCAGTGCCCGTCATGGGTTTCAGCCAACGCGGTGAGAGACTCTACCCAGTCACCTGAATTTAAATAATGGACATCTCCGATCATTTTATTGGCAGGTTGGTGGATATGCCCGCAAATTATTCCGTCACACTTTTTTCTTTTGGCTACCTCTGAAAGTTGAGTTTCATAATCGGAAATATAGGAGACAGCTGATTTGACTTTGTTTTTTATGACTTGGGAAAGGGAATAATAAGGAAGACCTTTTCTTTCTCTGTAACGATTGTAGTTTCTGTTCATCCACAAAAGGAAGGTATAACTCACATCTCCTAGTTTCGAAAGCCAGGGCATTCGAGTGGTAATGCTGTCGAATATATCGCCATGGATGACATAGTAGCGCTTTCCACACGATTCATGAATGTGATCATTAACGATTGAAAAATTACCAATTTCGAATGGAAGGATTTGTTCCAAAAAATCATCGTGGTTACCCCGGAGGTAAACTACTTTCATTTTCTGTTTTTCCATCGCTTTGAGAATGATGCGAAAGAATTTGGTGTGTTTTTTTTTCCAGCTTCCGGATTTTTTTAGCTGCCATCCATCAATGATATCGCCATTTAATATGAGTTTTTCGCACCGGTGCTCTTTTAGAAACCGGACAAGTTCTTTGGCCTTGGAATCTTTGATTCCTAAATGGACATCGGAAATGACAATTGTTTTGTATCCTGTTTTCATTGTCAGCATATTTAAGCAAAGGTCAGTGTTGGACTTTATTCGAAAGTTACAGGGATGTAAAGTTGCTTGTATTCGCGAACAGGATTTTGTTCATAACCCAGGATGCGATCGAACGAATGGCTTTCGAGAGCCTCACTGGCATGAGGTTTAAGGAATCAAACAAAGCAAAGTAAAAGAGGCTGTGAGTTTAGGAAGAGAACGATTAATAACACAGCCTTAATAAGGAGGAAATATACAACGCGCGTAATTGCAATTGAAAGGTTAATTAACGAGGGCTCCGTTCAAGCGCATGAGCTCGGTTTCCGAAACTTTTGCATCATATCGGGCAGCAACCAGACGGCTTTCGGCATCTAAGAAACTTTTCTGTGCATCCTTTAACTGGAGAGAGGTGACGTAACCGAGTCGAAAACGCTCGAGGTTAATTTCCATATTCTTTTTAGCAAGAATAATGTTGTCTTCTTCCAGTTTTAGTAATTCCACAGAGTTTTGAAAGTTTCGGTACGCAGTTACCAGGCCACTCTCGACCTGGTTCCTGACATCTTTGTATTGCAGTTCGGAATTCATAGAATTCAGACGCGCATCTTTCACCTGACGATTAACATTAAACCCATTAAATAAGTTCCAGGAAATACCAATGCCCGCAGTATACCCCAGATTTTGGTTTAACAAGACAAAGCCAGCGGCATTTTCACTACGTCCGTAATAATAACCGGCATTCAGTCCCACGATAGGAAAGCGCTGACTTTCTATTTCTTTTATGGCGAGGTTGGAAGTGGTTACGTTTTTCTGAGCAAAAGCAAGGCTATTGTTTTTTTGAAGAACCGAAGATTTTAAATCTTCAAATTTTGGATTGTAAGTAATACGGATGGAGTCCGTGATTTCAAACTCGGTATATGAATCACGTGACAGGAGTAAATTAAGGGCAGTCTTAGCATTTGAGATTTGTACAACTTGCCTCATAAGAGCTGATTTTTGTTCATTCAGATCAACCTTTGCCTGAAGCACTTCAGCATCCGTTCCGCTGCCAATTTTGTTTTTCATTTCGGCGATAACCAGGCGCTCCTGATATATACTGATGGCTTCATTGAGTGCAGTTAAAAGCTGTTTTTGTCTGAAAACATCAAAATATGCAACAATGATTTTGGAGACGGTAGTTTCGAGCATTATTTTGACATTCAATTCCCCCATGTCTTGTAGTGTTTTGAGCTTTTCATGGGTAGCAAACATCTTGAAGCCATCAAACAAGGTCCAGTAAAGCTGAGGACCAACCGCCACCGTGTTAGAACTTACAGCTTGTTTGTCAACCTCCAAACCACTTGCATACTGTTGGTGTATGTTGTTACTGGAAACACTTGCAGAGGCAATACCACCTCCTGCAGCCCCAATGGAGACAAGAGGAAGCATGCCTGCATTCCCTAAACTATTGTCATTTTGGGCAATGGCACCTATGTTTTTTGTGAGCTGTATGGAATAATTATTTTTCAGCCCTAATTCCAACGCCTGTTGAAGCGAGAGTGTTTCCTGTGCTTCAGTTGGAAAACTAAACGCAAGAAAGGCAACTATTAAAAGACTATTTACCTTATTCATCGGTTTTCTTTTTTTCACGGGAAATAAAAGAATAAATCGCAGGTATTACATATAAGGTAAGCAGAAGTGAGAAGATCAGGCCTCCGATTACAACAGTTCCCATTGACATGCGACTCTTTGCGCCAGCTCCAAGTGCCAGTGCTATTGGTAAAGCGCCTAATGCTGTTGCAATGCTGGTCATTAGAATTGGTCGTAAACGAGCAGCAGAGGCTTCATGGATGGCCTCCTTCACACTCATTCCTTTTTCTTTCAGCTGGTTGGCGAATTCTACAATGAGAATACCATTTTTTGTAACCAACCCGACAAGCATAATCATGCCTATCTGACTGAAAATATTTAGCGTCTGATTAAGGTACCATAAAGAGAGCAATGCGCCTGCCAAGGCAAGCGGTACGGTAAGCATGATGATAAGTGGATCCACAAAACTTTCAAACTGTGCGGCAAGTACCAAATAAATTAATCCCAAAGCTAGCAGAAAAGCAAAAAGGATATTGGATGAACTTTCTGCGAAGTCACGAGAAGATCCGGTGAGTTCGTGGTGAAATGATTCATCTAACGTTTTTTGACCAATGCGGTTCATCGCTTGTATTCCATCAGCAATTGTTTTACCGGGAGCAAGTCCTGCTGAAACCGTAGCGGCCATGTATCGGTTAAAATGATAAAGCTGTGGGGGGCTGCTCTCTTCCCTTACATCTACCACATTGTCAAGCTGTATAAGATCCCCATTGCCGTTTCTTACATAGATTGATTTCAGATCCAATGGCTCATCCCGGTTGGAACGGTCTACCTGTCCGATAACCTGATATTGCTTTCCATTCAAGGTAAAATATGCAAAGCGTCCACCACTATATGCCAGCTGCAATGTTTGCGCAATGTCATTGACTGATACCCCCAGGTCTTTCGCTTTGGAGCGGTTAATGGTGACATCCAGTTCGGGTTTGTTAAATTTCAGGTTGATATCCACCATACCTCCAAACGTAGGTTCCTTGTATGCGGCATCCATAAACACTGGGAGAACCTGCTTGAGCTTTTCGAAATTGGGTGCCTCTATCACGTATTGGACAGGAAGAGAGTTTTTAGCTCCCCCACCAACACTGATAGTCTGTTCCTGTATAATAAAAGTTTTTGCTTCAGGGTATTGACTTGTGTTACGGCTTAGCAAATCATAAATATCCTGTTGGCTACGTTTACGCTTATCCGGGTCAGGCAATACGACACGCATTATACCACTGTTTACAGAGCCAGATCCCGCAAAGTTAGGAGCTGTAACCGCCAGACATTGGGTTTTTTCAGGAACAGAGTCGTTTACCAGCTTACTGAGTCTATCCATGAAACTATCCATGTATTCGTAAGAAGCTCCTTCAGGGGCAGTTACAGAAACACGCAACCAGCTTCGGTCATCTAATGGCGCCAGCTCGGAAGGGATATATTTTCCGATACCAAAAATCATGAGAACAGCAATGCCGATAATAACAAATGCCCAACCTCTCTGCTTCATGAAGTTCATCAGGGAGCGACGGTAGGAATTTTCCATGTTCACGAAGAAAGGCTCTGTGCGCAGGTAAAATTTACTTTTCTTTTCGTTTTTACGAATGAGCTTCGCATTGAGCATGGGGGTCAGTGAAAGGGATACAAAAGCGGAAATAAGTACTGCCCCGGCTATTACAACGCCAAATTCACGGAATAACCTGCCCACAAAACCTTTCAGAAAGATAACGGGCATGAATACTGCTGCCAAAGTGATGGATGTCGAGATAACAGCAAAGAAAATTTCTTCTGAACCTTTATAGGCAGCTTCTAAGGGTTTCATTCCTCCTTCTACCTTCTTGTAAATAACCTCTGTCACAACGATTCCGTCGTCCACCACCAGACCTGTTGCAAGAACAATGGCCAGCAGGGTAAGTACATTGATCGAGTATCCCATGAAATACATGATGAAAAAAGCACCAATCAGGGATACAGGGATGTCAATCAGAGGACGGAATGCAATGAGCCAATCCCGGAAGAAAAGGTAAATAATGAGGATCACCAGGACGATGGCAATCAACAATGTTTCTTTTACCTCTTCTATGGAGTTTTTTACAAACTTGGTATTGTCGAGTGCGATGGCCAGGTGAAAATCCTTGGGTAGATCTTTTTTGATTTGGTCATAACGCTTGTAAAACTCTGTAGCAATGTCTATGTAGTTGGCGCCGGGCTGAGGCACAAGACCCAATCCGATCATGGGTGTTCCACTTTGTTTTAGAATTGTTTCTTCGGTTTCGGGTCCAAGCACGGCATAGCCAACATCTTTTAAACGTACAGCCTTGTCCTGGTTTTCTGCTATAATGAGGTTGTTAAAGCTTTCTTCTGTTGTAAATTTTCCAATGGTTCTTACGGTCAACTCCGTTTTATTTCCTTCAATTTTTCCTCCAGGAAGCTCAACGTTTTCCCTGTCCAATGCCTGACGAACATCAAGTGGAGTAAGTTTGTAAGCGGAAAGTTTCGAGGGATCCATCCAAATCCGCATGGCGTATTTTTTCTGACCCCACACCTGGATACTGCTTACTCCAGGAATCGTTTGCAGACGCTCTGCAATGATGTTTTCGGCATAGTCGCTTATCTGAAGAATATTCTTCGTATTACTTTGGATCGTTAGCGAAAGAATGGCGTCGGAGTTAGCGTCGGATTTGGTTACTGTTGGCAGGGCGTCAATATCAAGAGGGAGCTGCCTGACCGCCTGAGATACTTTATCCCGTACATCATTAGCGGCAGCTTCCAGGTCGGATTCGATATTAAACTCAACGGTAATAATACTGGATCCGAGGTTGCTCGAAGATGAGATGGAGCGAATACCTGCAGTTCCATTGATTGATTTTTCAAGCGGTTCGGTTATCTGCGACTCAATGACATCGGCGTTAGCCCCGGTATAATTGGTGCGTACCGTAATGATAGGAGGGTCAATGGAAGGGTATTCTCTTACTCCCAAGTAGGTATAGCCGATGACACCAAACAGAACGATGACAATTGACATAACAATTGCCAGGACGGGCCTCTTGATGCTTATGGATGATAAACTCATTGGTCCTGTTTAGATTCAACGATTCGAACCGGAGCTCCGGGCTTCAATTGCATGAGACCGGTTGTGATAATGGTATCGCCGGGATTCAATCCTTTGGTGATTTCAATTTGCGTATCGGTGCGGGCGCCCGTCTCGACAGCTACTGCAGCGGTTTTACCACTCTTATAGAGAAATACATTCTGACCTTTTAGTACTGGTACCAGCGCTTCAGTAGGGATAAGAATACTGTTTGGTGCCTCGTTCAGTATCAGGCGAACTTCTGCAAAAGACCCGGGGAGTATTTTGCCTGATTTATTAGGGCAGAGGCCGCGAAGCTGCATGGTGCGAGTACTCAAATCTATTTTAGGTTCAATTGCATAAATCTGTCCTTCGAACTCTTCTTTCTGACCTTGAATATGGAAAGTTAGCTTCAATCCTTTATGTACAAGTCCAGAATATTTTTCAGGAATAAAAAAATCGATTTTAATCGGATCGATTTGCTGAATGGAGGCAATTTTTACGGTAGGAGATACATAACTGCCTTCGCTAACACTTTTGAGTCCAATCACCCCGTCAAAAGGAGCCCGCAACTCTGTCTTAGCTATCTGAGCCTGGTTAAAATCCATATCTGCACGGATACCTTGAAGCGCATTCAATGCAGCATCATATTCTTCCTGACTTACACCTTTTATTTCAAGCAATCTTTTGAGTCGTGATTCCTTATCAGCTGCCAGCTTTTCATTGAGTTCCAGTTTTTTAACTGTAGCAACAAGGTCAGCATCGTTTAGCTTCAATAATAGCTCTCCTTTAGTTACTTTATCCCCCTCTTTAAAAAGCAACTCGGTAATTTTTCCGGACGCTTCCGGTTTCAAGTCAACCTCTTCATTGCTCAATGTGGTCCCGGTAGCTACTATCCGGGTTTCAAAAGTGGAAGTTTTGGCAAGTACTACAGTAACATTAGTTGCGGCAACCTGGCCTGATTTTGAAGCTGCGGGACCAGGGCTGCTGTTACTCAGAAAAGCAATCTTTATAAAAATCAGTGCCCCGATAATAAAAAGAATGATCAGGATATTTTTTACGTTTTTCATTTCCGGGTAACTGATTTTGCTTTTTCGAAATTCATGATAATGGTATGCCGGGGTTCGTTGGTCAGGTTTTCAGTCAGTGTATCCAAATCTTCATAAAACTGCTTCAGTTTACGGGAAGAAAGTCCATTGGTGGTTTTTACATTCAGTTCATTTATTGCCTTGTGGATACGGGGGAGGTCGCGTTTTGCCTTGTCGGTCAGTTGAATCTGATGTGCTCTCCTATCGTTCGGGTTAATTGATCTGCGGATATATTTTTTGGCAACCAGGTAATCAATCATCCGCACCATGGAAGTTTTGTCGATCTTAAGTATGTCGGATAAATATTGTTGACTGCAATTTCCTTCAGAATGTTCTATCAAGATAAGGACAGAATAATGACGGTCCACGTCAAGTTGCTCCAACTTCTTGGTTAATGCACCAAAATAAAGCCGCATGAGCATGCCGAATCTCCGTCCTAAAGGAAAGTCGTCGGGATAGAGTGCTGGTTTCTGTTTCATCTTTGTCCTGCAAAGTTAGTTGTTTTTGTAAATAGTATGCATTGCTAACTAATATTTGTGTTTTCTAATGAAGATGCCAGAGGCATGAGCCGATTGAGGAGCCGGAAAGTCCGTTTCAGCTCTCGTTTTGGGTTCTTTAACAATTTTAAGCAATGTCATGTTCAAAAGTGTTAATACCTTTGCGAGACGCAAACACCACATTAAATGGGAAAATTCAAAATTACCTTTCTGCTAATCTGTTTCAGCTATACACTTTTCAGCCAACAAGCGCCTGCGGGCGGCGGAGCACGGCCTGCATTTAAGATGCCGGCTGTCGGGCGAATTTATGGAAAGGTGCTTGATAAAAAGTCGAAAGATGTTATGCCCTATGTCTCTGTCGTCGTTACAAAAGGTGATAGTGTCATTGGTGGAAATTTAACGAAGGACAATGGAGAGTTCAATCTGGAGAACCTGCCTTTTGGAAAGTTTATGCTAAAAGTCACATTTCTAGGCTATGCTACACAATCGCGTCCTATCATAATAACTCCTCAGACAGTGGAGCAGGATATGGGGAATATCAGTTTAGAAGGAGATGAAAAGGTCTTGAAGACGGTGGAAATTGAAGGGCAGCAGAGTGTTTCCGAAATGAGTATCGACCGTAAAGTTTTTAATGTCGATAAAAACATTACCTCCAAAGGTGGTACTGCTATGGATGTAATGAAAAATATTCCATCGGTAACGCTAGATGATAATGGGAATGCTCAGCTTAGGCAAAACCCCGCAACCATTTATATTGATGGAAGACCTACTACCCTTACATTGGATCAGATTCCGTCCGATCAGATTGATCGTGTTGAAGTCATTACGAATCCTTCCGCCAAGTATGAAGCCAGTGCAACGGGAGGCATTATCAATATTGTGATGAAGAGTAATACAAAACCTGGATACAATGGTATTGTAACTGGTGGTATTGGAACCAATAACCGGTATAACGGGATGGTAGCATTGAATATCAAGCAACGGCCGTTCGGATTATCCATCATGTACAACTGCATGACATTTTCGAATCCCGTAACCGGTTATACGAACCGGACGATGCTTGCGAATGGCACTCCTACTGGATACCTTAACACAACAGACGCAACACGTTTCGGCAATACGTTTCAAACCGGGCTCATTTCACTCGATTATTATGTGAACAACCGAAATACGATCACACTCGCGGAGAATGTAGTTTCCGGTGACTTTCTTTCTGATGACCGTCAGAATTTTAATGCATTGGATGGCTCCGAAGCAATGGTAAGCAATGGTGTCAGGACAGCCAATACGCATACACAGTTTCAGAACTATACCTCAAAATTGCTCTACAAGAAAACATTTCCAAAGCAAGGAAAAGAGTTAACGGCAGACATTAATTACAATACCACCATTGCATCCAGTCCCAGTACCTATGTAACGAATGCCTACCTCGCCGACGGAACCATTTTGCCAGGCTATCCAACAACTCAAGTAAACTCCGGTCATAATCTGAGTGAGATGTATACCTTTCAGGCAGATTATACCAATCCCATTACAGATAGCACAAAGATTGAAATGGGTGTTCGTTCGAGCTACCGGCCTGCTAACCAGGGATTGGATGTGCAGACATTAAATTATTCAACCGGATATTATACTGCGGATACGTTTCTGACCGCCCATTACCGCATTAAAGACCTGGTTAATGCCGCCTATGTGAATTACACAACCCGCTGGAAGCACCTCGATTTTATGCTTGGCCTGCGCTTTGAAGATTCCTATTATCAGGGAGTTTTGACAGATAAGAATACTTCGTTTGAATACCAGTATCCAAGTACATTGAATAATGTAATGAATGCATTGTTTCCAAGTATTTTTATCAGTAAGAAATTCAACGACAGACAAGAATTGCAGTTTAATGTTTCCCGGAAGATCAACCGGCCAAATTACCGACAGCTGATGCCTTTTATTATGTTCAGTGATAAAAACAATTACCTTATTGGTAACCCAAGTCTTACTCCTGAGTTTATTACAATGGCGGAGCTGAATTTCAATCAGCGGTTGGATAAAGGGAATTTATTTTTCACTCTGTTTTACCGGAACACACAAAATCCGTTGACACCCTATAGTTATCAGTCGCCGGGTGATCCTACCGTTTTGATAACTACAACCGTGAATGGCAATCAAAGCAATACGGTTGGTATGGACAATACTTTCAAGTATGAGCTCTTTAAAGGTTTTGAAGCTACATTGAATATGAATTTGTTTTATACCGCTATCGATGCCAGCTACAATAACACCAATTTTAGTAATCAAGGCTTCAATTATACTGGTAAGTTGAATTTTATGTATCACCTTCCCTGGAGTCTGACGGCCCAGTTGTCAGGTAATTACGAATCGCCTAAGGTGATTCCTCAGGGAACAACGAGTGCGGTTTACTTTGCTGATTGTGGACTGAGCAAAGATTATCATAAATTCCTCGTGTTTACGCTCAGCTTGAGTGACATTTTTGACACAAAGAGCAGAGGTTCACATTTGATCACAGATGAATATACACAGGACATGCTCATGCGCCGGGAGACACGGTATTTGAAATTTACCGCTACTCTCCGTTTTGGTAAGGCTGACGCCTCACTCTTCAAACGCAAGCCAACGCAACAGCAGGGAGATTCTGATGGAGGTTTTTTCTAGATGGAATTAATTGGTGATCTTCAAGCCAATTATTCCAATCAGAATAAAAGCAATGAATACAAGTTGGGCTAAAGATACCGGTTCCTTCAGCGCAATGGTATCAACCAATTTAACTCCAACAAGTGCTACTGCCATCCAGGCGGCAAAAGCGATGGAAGCGGGAATCGAATGCATTGCTTTGGAAAAACAAATGATATTCCCGACGCCAAATAGGACATAACCCAATCCAGGCAATAACAGTAGAAAATTGTCTTTGTCGGAAAAGAGGAGCGTAATCTTAAAAGTCATGAGCTTTTTCAACTGGAAGTACTTCAGGCAGTAAATCCAGCATATTTCGCAACAAGACGCAATAAATAAAAAGATCCAGGCCATCAGGAGGAGAGATGTTGTTTTTCGCTGGATGGAAAAGGAGCCGTTTCTGGTGTTGTCGTTTTTTCAGCCGTTGGCGAACGGAATATTCCCATCGCAGACTTTCTCCATCCGTAATATTTCTTAATTGCCGGATTCTCCAACAATTTGTTTTCGTCCACTCTTTTGAATAGAGCCAGTAGTTGTAGAAAATAATCTTTTGGAAACGGATAGGGAAGTCCATATTTAATGGGCTTCGTTTCTGGAAGGTAGGCCGTTCCAAAGATCCAGTCCCAGATAGCAAATTTCGTAGAGTAGTTATCAAAAAACACTTCTCTTTGATCAGCATGGTGCCATTGATGCATTTCCGGGCCATTGATAAAATATTGCAGACGCCCCGATTTCACATCAATATTGGAATGGATATACATTCCCCAAACGCCATCGATGCAGGCCTTAATCGGAATAACTATCGGATTCACACCGAGCAGTATCATCGGGGCAAATTCAATCGTCTGATTAATAATAATTTCCAGTGCATGTGAACGGGATCCGGCTATCCAATCTACAGAAGTGGCTGAATGATGCGCTTCATGGGTTCGCCATAGAATTTTTGAATTATGTTGCCAACGGTGAAACCAATAGATATAGAAGTCGTGAATGACTAGGAAGAACAATACCTGGCCTCCTATCGGCCAATCCTTGACAATTTGTAAGGAGGGAGAGCCCCAGGTTGCATTCACCGGTTGTATAATCAGGTCAAATATGACAATCTTAAGTACATAGTTTTGTACGATGGAATACCAGAAAAAATCAATCCAGATACCTTCGCGAAAAAATGGTAGTCCCTGACGATAAGGGAATTTCCGTTCGAGAAAGATAAAAAGCCCCATACTGAACACCAGAATGGAGGAGGTAATAAAGACGACTAAACTTTCTGACATGATGTTAATTACTAAACCCTGCTTTCGGTCTTAGCACGAGATAATTTTCGCCTCGTTCCATACTGCCACTCTTGAGGAATTGCAGGTTGGAAACCCGGCAGTAAGTAAGAAGCATAAAGCTATTTCACCTTAGCCTCTTGCAGCGGAAACTTGCGAAGACGTTTCAATGGTCCCAGTTCACTTTCGTAAACCTTTTTCACCCCATCACCCAAGGCAACTTCAGCAGATCGGATATCCCTTACAAGCTTGGCCATTCCTGGAACTTCTACCGAAGCCGCGTGATCTGAACCCCACATGGCTCTGTCGAGCGTGAAATGTCGTTCCACAAAGCATGCTCCGATTGCAACGGCTACGACCGTTGTGGCTAGTCCTGTTTCATGTCCTGAATAACCAATCGGAGTGTTTGGATACATTTCCTGGAGGGTATTGATCATTCGCAAATTGAGCTCTTCCGGAGGACATGGATAAGATGAGGTAGAATGAGCAATAAGCAAATTGTCTGTGCCAATAGCTTTTACAGCATCTACAATCTCATTCATGGTCGACATTCCTGTGGAAAGAATGAGTGGCTTTCCGGTGGCTTTTGTTTTTTTGATCAAAGAAATATCTGTCAGAGAAGCTGAGGCCAGCTTATAAAGCACAGGATTAAACTGCTCAATAAAGTCTACTGAAGGCTCATCCCAGCAGGATGCAAACCATGCAATTCCTTTTTCCCGGCAGTATTTATCAATCTCGGTATATTCATCCAAACCAAATTCGGTCTTTCGTTTGTAGTCGATGTAAGTCATCTGCCCCCATGGGGTGTCGCGCATAATGTTCCATTGGTCCTTTGGCACACAAAGTTCTGGAGTCCGTTTCTGAAATTTTACAGCATCACAATGGCAATCCGCTGCGGCGTCAATCAGTTTTTTAGTAATATCCAGAGACCCGTTATGGTTAATCCCGATCTCCGCGATTACATAAGCCGGTTGACCGTCGCCTATCTTTTTATTTTTTCCAATGTTGATTAGTCTCATGTCTTATTAAGATTACGGTTTTAATTTACTTTGAATAATTAATTCGGCGACCTCCCGGAAACAGCCATGCCCTCCCCGGTTGATACATGTATAATGAGCCATTTCTAAAATCGGTTGCATGGCATCCGAGGGACAGGTGGCTAGCCCGATGGTGTTTAATACTTCCAGATCATTGACATCATCACCGATGTAAGCAATCTCTTCCAAGGTCAGGCCTTTTCTGGAAAGTATTTGTGCTAACCGTTCCATCTTGTTTTTTACACCCAGGTGAAGTTCGGTTATTTTCAATTTTTCAGCACGTTTGGCCACAGAGGGAGACATTTCTCCGGTAATGATACCCGTTTCCACCTCCCCCAATTTATGAAGTCGTTCAACCCCCATACCATCCCGAATAGAGAACCGCTTGAGTACTTCTCCGTCCGCACCATAATATACGCCTGCATCAGTCAACACACCGTCACAGTCTGTCAGCAGCAGTTTTATTTTTTTTGCACGTTCGGCAACTGTCATTGGTTTCCAGCAATTAAATAGCGGTCCATCCTCCGTCCACGACCAAATTGGCTCCGGTCATATAGGAAGAAGCTTCGGAAGCTAGAAAAATCAAAGCCCCCTGATAGTCTGAAGGAGAAGCCATGCGACCCAGCAATGTTTTCTCCGTATAATTTTTAACAAACTGTTCGTTCTGATTATTCTCCACTCCGCCTGGAGAAAGTGTATTCACCCGTACTCCTTTGTGACCCCAATAAGCAGCAAGGTACCGGGTAAAATTGATAATTGCACCTTTGGTGGCAGGGTAAGAAGGGGATTTGTAAAAACTGTGTTTGCCGTCTTTGTCTTTATAAATACTTTGATCGGGCCCGACAATGCCATAGGTGGATGCAATATTGATAATGCTGCCAGACCCTTGGTTCGCCATGGGAGTGCCCAATATCTGCGAACAGAGGAATACGCCGGTGACATTCACTTCCCAGGACTTGTTCCACATGTCCAGGGGGTAATTTTCAAACATGCTTTGCTGTCCTGCCAGAAGCGGGTTTTCGAACATGTCGTTTATCGCGGCATTATTGACAAGCACATCAATGTGCCCGTACTTGCTCAGAATCTGATCACGGGCGGCACTGAGGGAAGCTGGTTGGGTAACGTCTACCGCCACACCCAGGTGTTGTGTCCCCAGTGACCGGGCCTTATCGATACAGGCCTGTTCAGAAATATCGCATACCACCACATTGGCTCCTGCTCCAGCCAACGCCTCCGCGTGTCGTGAACCGAGTAAGCCACAGGCTCCTGTAACGATTGCCGTTTTATTCTTAAGTGAAAACAAGTCCAGCATTTCTTAACTCTTTACAGCAGTTTTGGGTTTAATATTGTAGTTACTCACCTTGCGGAAAACAGCTTCCAGGGGTTCTCCTTTTAAGGAAGCAGCGACGGTGTTCGCTTTTACAGCTTCACGGAGTAGAGTCAGTACTTCCCGGTAGGTTTTCAAGGTATAAGCAATGTCTTCGTCTGAGTGAGTGAAACACATGTTGTGAAATCCAGCCCAGAGTACACCGCGTTTTATCATTTCCTGTTGCACGAAAGATTTAAGGAGCAACGGATCACCCGCAGATGCATCAAATGTGACAATAGTTCTGCAATTGTAACCGGAACACTTGGTATAAGTGGAAATTCCGAGTTCTTCAGCTATCCGGTTGTAACCGTCTTTCAGCAAGGCGCCTTTCTTATCCAGCACTGCAGAAACATTTTTCTCTTTCATCTCAGTGATGGTCGCGATTGCCGCAGCCATAGATAGCGCCTCTCCCCCGAATGTGGTGAAGAAAAAAACATCTTTTTCAAAGAGCTGCATTACATCCTTGCGTCCGGTAAGCAAAGAGATAGGCATACCATTCGCAAATGCCTTTGAATACACTGCAAGGTCCGGCTTGATGCCGAAAAACTCCTGAGCGCCGCCAAGTGCAATGCGAAATCCAGTCCACATTTCATCAAAAATCAGAAGTGTTCCGTTTTTCTTGCAGGCCTCTTGAACTTTCTGAAGAAAGTCAGCTTTAGGGGCTTCGAAAATAAATGGCTCCAGGATTACACAGGCGGTATCGGCGTCGAGTGAATCGATGAGGGAATCAATATTGTTGTAATCAAATGTGTGGGTAAGTTCCTTGACTTCCTGAGGAATGCCTTTGTCTCGGCTGGTAATACCGATATACCAGTCATGCCATCCATGATAACCACAGCATAGCACTTTGCTTCGCCCGGTAAAGGCTCTGGAAATACGTATGGCTGCACTGCATACATCGGCACCTGTTTTGCTGATCCGTATAGACTCTGCATTCGGGATAATGGAATGAACTAACTCGCTTAGCTCAACTTCCAGCTCGTGCATGAGAGAGAAAGTAATGCCGTCTTTCAATTGATTCACAATGGCAGCATCCACTTTGTCGTAGCAGTAACCGAGGGAAATGGGACCAATTCCCATATTGAAATCGATGTATTCATTTCCGTCAACATCCCACACATGAGCATCTTTCCCCCGTTTGAGATATTTCGGTGCGAGCCCTTTCATAAATTGTCCAGGTCCTTTGGCAAGGGTTTGTGTTACCGGATGCATGATCTTACTAGCACGGGCATAAAGTTCATCGGAATGGGAAATGTCCGGATAATTGGTGTTGAAGGCAATTTTGTTGCTCATGATTTTATGCTTTTGAAAGGGTTTTATTTTCTAATTCAGTGATGACGCTTCGGGCAATTTTTTCACCGGTAAAACCTTCGTGATTCAACACTTCGCTGAGTAATCCCGGTTTAAACCATTTTTCATTCAGGGCAAGGGGCAGGACATGCGCGGTAACGCGGTTGCGAAGGAATGTCTCGGCCAGTATGCTGTATAATCCTCCTGTAAGGAAGTGGTCTTCTATGGTAACAAGCAGCTTAGATGTCCTGGCAACTTCGAGGAGGGCCTTTTCATCAACCGGTTTCAACGACCTCATATTGATCAATCCAACAGAGAGTCCTTCTTTTTCAAGAATCGTTTTGGCTTTCAGGGTTTCGTCAAACAGCATGCCGTATACAAGCAGTGTAATATCCGATCCTGCAGAAACGATTTCCGCTTTGCCTATTTCAAAGTGAGGGGAATGAACGAATTCCGATTTGCGGATGTTTACCCGGACGTATGCCGGATGAGGTGTGTTCCATATTTGCGGAAGAGCCAAAAGCATGTCCTGCTCGTCGGCAGGAGCAAATACCTGCATGCCGGGAATTCCACGCATGAGAGAAATGTCTTCAATGGCTTGATGGGTCGGACCGTTTCCATCGGAAAGAAAGCCAGGGATAAAGCTGCTTAGTTTTACAGGAAGGTGTCCGATACCTGCATCTGTCCGGATGAATTCAAATGCCCGCATGCTTAAAAAAGATGCCAGAGCATGCACAACGGGAATCCTTCCACGAAGCGCTAGGCCTGCAGCAGCTCCAATCATGCATTGTTCGGTAATGCCGGTATCAATGAAGCGGTCTTTCAGCACTCCAGGCAGGTTGCGGATAAGTGCACGGTTCTCCGCTGTCATCACAACAAATCGCTCGTCGGCAAGTGCCGTATCTCTGATTAGTTCTTCGTAGCTCATGGTTATCTGACGGTAAGTGTTTCTGATTCTAATTGGGTTTGGTCTGATCCATGCAATTCCAGGAGCAAACTTTTGATTTCCTCTTTGTTGAAATTGCAAAACCATCGGTCGGCTCGAGCTTCAATACTCGGAAGTCCTTTTCCTCTCACGGTGTCGGCAATGATAACGCTTGGTTTTTCGGTATCAAACGGCAGGCTCCGGAAAGCGCTTTCGAGTTGTCCGAAATCGTGTCCGTTAATTCGTTTTACACTGCAGCCAAAGGCTTCAAATTTGTCGGCGAGGGGTTCCAGGGGGAGAAGATCTTCTGTCGCCATGTTGGCCTGAAACTGATTTCGGTCAACGACAAAAGTAAGGTTGTTGAGCTTGTGAGCACTGGCAACAAGTACGGCTTCCCATACAGATCCTTCGTTCAACTCTCCGTCACCTGTAACTACCAGCACCTTGTTTTTTTGTTTCCTCATCCTGCAGTCCAAAGCCACTCCAAGCGCCACCGAAGGAAGGTGTCCAAGCGAACCTGAATGAAATTCTACTCCGGGAATGTGGCGGTTAGGATGCCAGTATATGGAATCATTTGTCTTTAAGTGATTCGCCAGACGGTCTTTTTCCAGAATGCCCAGCTCGACAAAGGTGCCATACATGGCAGGAACATCATGCCCTTTGGAAAGAAAAAGATAATCTCTCTCTGGGTCGGTAAGATTGCCTTTGTGCAGATTCAGAAAGTCGGAATAGAGGTATACCAGCAGGTCTGCACAGGAAAGTGAGGCACCGGTAAAGCAACCACCATCGGTACTAAGCCGGATAATGTGTTCCCTTACTTTCAACGCCGTTTGCTCCAATTGTTTTCTTTTTTCCTCGGTCATATCACACTTGTTTGGTTTGTTCTGGTTTAATGGTACGGAGTTCATCCAGATGATTCCTGTACCAGTTTACGCCGGCATACCTGCTGTTTAGCAGGGTAATTTCCGGTTTGGCTGTTAACAGATTCAATATGTCCTGAATTCCGAATGCAGCATTTCCGGGATACAATTCCTCGTATACCCGGGAAATAAATTGATAATCTTCCGGATAGTCAATTGTCCACCGATGTGACATGGACAAATCTGTTTCCGTTTCCCAGCAAAAATTGCCAATCCTGAATTTGTCCTGATTTTCCCAAAGATAGGGTGTTGTATGCTCTCTTTCAAGATTTCGGACAGCTTCTTTCCAGGCAGTTTCCAGCGCAGTAAAAGTCATGATCTCCACATCGTTACCATCGGGATAGGAGGCAGGGTGCAAGTTACTGACATAATCATAACTTGCGGCCCCGGTCAGAAAATGGTGAATTCCCTTGTCGATGATTGCGGGATCAATAAGTGGGCAGTCCGAGGGGATTTTCAAAACCACATCGGCTCCATACAATTTTGCAACCTGGTAATGCCTGTCCAGCAAATCCGTAGGGTGTCCACGGAAACAAGCTATTCCTTCCTGTTCACATAGGTCGGCAACTTCCTGATCGGCTGGGTCTGTAGTGGTTGCCACTACCACTATACCGACGCATTCAGAACGGATGACGCGTTCAACCATTCGAACCAAAAGGGGCTTGGAGGCCAGCGGGAGCTTTATTTTTCCAGGCAAACGGCTCGATCCCATCCTGGCTTGTATAACGGTTATGATCTTAACTGGCAGTGGCAAACGAAAGGGAATTAGGGGAGGTGTATTGCTTCAGAAATGCACTGCCGTTACCACGGAATTCAATATATCCTCGGCAGATGTCGGCGATCATTCGGGCTGAGTTGCCACCCGTTTGGATGGGAACCAGCTTATTCAGTTCAGAAAGGTTGAAATAGGAATGTACTTTTTTACCCAGAATAATTCCTACATATACCACCGTCGAATATTGGGTAATGAGTTCAGAGCAGTTCGCAACCATGTGGTTGGTGTTCCCCTCGGTAAGGATAAGGGTGTCAGCAGGTGCATTTTCCCTAATTTCCTTTATGGCCCGCTCCATCTTTTCATTGGGATGTAGCTTGAAGATCAGTTTTCTTCCGTTGGCAATTTTAACAGCTTGACGGATAAATGCCGGCCGGTTATCATAGCGATAACATTCCCGGATATCAGAGGTGGCAACAAGTACGAAATCTTTGTAAGGGAAATCGTTGTTTTTATTTTCTATCAGATTGTCAAAGTTGGGAATTCCTGTAACCGTAATTTTAGAAACATCAGTTCCCATCCGGCTGATATGATTCTTATACCCTTCGGAGGCAGCACAATAGATATCACAGATATTCGATGAGCCATTGAGGGAGGTACCAAAAGCCAGGTATCTTGGAAGTTTAAAGAATTTAGTTATTCTGGCTACGAGTGTAAGCTCGTCGATCATTCCTTCCTGCACCCAAATGGTTTTGATTCCGGTAAACACTTTGGGAACAATCATGTCAGTGCAGGCCACTACCAGATCATAGGTGTTATTGTATACAGTAGCGCAATAATCGTTTTTCAGATTATTTGTCGTCAGATAATTATCTGCTTTTGCCTTAAATTCGCCCGCAAGGACGGTATGATCGAGCAGACCTAATTTTACAGTCGTTCGGATCATAAAATGATTCGCAAATACCTGGCTGAAGTAACACTCATACTCCTCCGACAAAAAGGAGGAAATTTGATGCATTTGGGTAGT
>Ga0206918_1048_pt1 | contig 29831 bp, 31 predicted proteins | sample Alteio_BWOrgHeat_69_FD_152950 | JGI IMG/M metagenome (GOLD analysis project Ga0206918, IMG submission 152950) | Enriched cells from forest soil in Barre Woods Harvard Forest LTER site, Petersham, Massachusetts, United States -... | ecosystem: Environmental > Terrestrial > Soil > Temperate forest >... | reverse complement strand
TCTTGGTACGTCGGTAGAAATGAAACGTCAATCGGATGGGGCAGGCAAATTACTTATTGCGTTCAAGTCGGAAGCCGACCTTAAACGAATACTCCAGACTTTTGAACACTGATCGTTTCCGCTTGTTTTACGTATTCCCCTCCCGTTTAAAGCTTCTTGCCTTAGCTGTGCTTGGGTTGCTTACTTCCTTTTCTGCGCTGTCTGCTCAGACTGATAGCACCCGTCAAAAACCGGAAGCAACGATTCGTGCTTCCCAGATAGACTCCCTGCCTTTGTTAAAAAAGAGTCCCTCCTGCTGTCTGATGCCACATTCTCCCTGGAAGGAAGCCATCGGCTCGGCATTGATTCCCGGTCTCGGTCAGGCGATGAATCACAAATACTGGAAAATAGCTGCTTACGATGCACCTGCCCTGGGATTGGGTGCTTTGTTTTTTTACAAGCAATACCAGTACAGGAGGTATGTCACTGCATACAACAACAGCCTTTGGGGCTTATCTCACCTTTCCGATCCCGACTTGAGGAACATGAGCAGCGACCAGCTTCTGACAGCCAGAAACAACTGCTATCAAACCGAGGAATATGCCCTTTTTGGTATTGCAGCCATCTATACTGCCAATGTCGTGGATGCATGGCTCGATGCATACACCCTGAAAAACGGAAAAAGACTGAGACTTTTTAAAGAAGGGCATAACCCTAAAAAAGCCGCGGTCTATTCTACCCTAATTCCAGGACTTGGACAAGCATACAATCACAAATACTGGAAGATACCTTTGATATATGCAGCAGGCATCAGTCTCGGTTACCTCTTCCACTACGAAGAATCCCGCTTCGAGTTGTTCACAACGGCTTATCACCAAAGTGTGGCCGGCCAGACGAGTCAGATAGATCCCTCCATCGCCGGATGGGATACCGGACAGTTGCTTGAGTGGAAAAATTACTACAACCGCTACCGCGACCTCTGTTTCATTGGCTGTACCGCCGTTTACCTGCTCAATATCCTCGATGCGACCGTGGATGCACATCTCTGGCATTTCAAACAAAATATGGGCGATGACCTTAGTTTCCGTGTTCAGCCGTCCTGCATTCCTGTGATGGGCAGCACGCTTCCCGCTCCGGCCCTCTCTCTGAAACTCTCCTTCTTCTAACGCACCCCGCTCTCCGTCGCCCGGAAGCGTCTGTCGTAAATTTATTATCTTCGTCAACCAAAACAGAAGTACTCCTTATTCTATGAAAATTGCATTGATCGGTTATGGCAAAATGGGCAAGGAAATTGAACAGATTGCAATCGGTCGCGGCCATGAGGTCATTCTTCGTGCCGACAGGGAGCAACTGAAACAAGCAGTACTCCCCGCTTTGGAAAGTGCTGATGTCGCCATCGAATTCAGTTCTCCTGATAGCGCCCCTGGCAACATCCTGCGTTGCTTTCAGGCACATGTACCGGTAGTCTGCGGGACGACCGGCTGGCTGAGCCGACTGGATGAAATTCAAACCGCCTGCAAAGCAGCCGATACCGCTTTTTTTTATGCCTCCAACTTCAGCGTTGGCGTGAACATCTTCTTCCAGCTTAACCGTTACCTCGCTGCGATGATGGAACGCTATGAAACCTATACCCCCAGCCTGGAAGAAATCCATCACATTCATAAGAAGGACTCTCCCAGTGGTACCGGCATCACGTTGGCAGAAGGTATCCTGAAGGAGATTTCACGTAAGAAAACCTGGGCAGAAGGCGATAGTACCGATCCATCTGTCCTTTCCATACACAGCAAACGGGAAGGGGAAGTACCGGGTACTCATATTATCACCTACCAATCCCCTATTGATGACATACAGATCAGCCATGTGGCACATAACCGCAAGGGATTTGCCCTGGGAGCGGTGATTGCCGCCGAATGGATTCAAGGAAAGAAAGGGGTTCACGGCATGAACGACCTGCTTGGATTCCCTCCACAATAAGTGACTCTAATTTACGTTTGACAGAAGACTAATTTCAACCTTATGCAACCCATTCAGTATTTTTTGATTATCAGTGTGATCCTCCTTTTTATAGGGCTCTATAAAATATTTGAAAAAGCGGGTGAGGCCGGATGGAAAGCCTTGATACCGGTATACCATTTTGTAGTCTGGTTAAAAATCCTGCGCAAGCCCTGGTGGTGGATTTTCCTGATCCTCATACCCACCATTTCCTGGATCATGCTGTTCATTCTGTTTGTGGAAACGTCCAAGGCATTCGGTAAGAAAACATTCCAGGATCACTTCTTGGCCTTGGTTGGTTATTTCATTTACCTGCCCTGGCTGGGATTCAATAAGGCCAATGTATGGACAGGCCCGCCGGAAACCAGCAAGGAGAAAAAAACCATCTGGAGAGAATGGGGTGAGGCCGGTTTGTTTGCAGTAGTGGCTGCAACCATTATCCGTACATTCTTCTTTGAAGCGTTTACCATTCCTACCTCCTCTCTGGAAAAGTCATTGTTGATCGGCGACTACCTCTTTGTCAGCAAGGTGAGTTATGGTGCAAAAGTACCCAACACACCGCTCTCTATTCCTTTTACCCATAACCTGGTGCCTCTTTCCAAAACAATGCCGAGCTTCCTGAATTGGGTAAAGCTGCCCAATTTCCGGCTGCCTGGATTGGGGAAAGTAAAACGCAACGATTATGTGGTGTTTAACTGGCCTGAAGGAGATACCGTGGAACTGCATCACTCCAATGAGAGCTATTATGCACTTTGCCGGAGAAACGGACGGAACAACGTGATCGATCCGGCACAGCGGGACATCTACGACGGAGAGCCCTTGGGTGAAATAGGTGTTCGTCCGCTGGACAAGCTGGACAACTATGTAAAACGTTGTGTAGCGCTTCCGGGAGATCGTTTTGAAATCAGGAACAAGGCCTTGTTAATTAATGACCAGCCGGCCTATGTCCCTCCCAATGTCCAGTACAGCTATGATGTAGACAACAATAAAATCTCCCTCTTTGATCTCCCCTCTTCCCGTGGAGAAAAAGTGAAATTCCTGAAACTCGCCAATGACCTGGATATAACGGATGATCCCCGTCCGGGACGCAGAGACCAGAATTGTGTACAGGTTCAGCTGACAGCTAAGGATGTAGATGCATTGAGAGCTATTGACAACACAGCTGTTTCAGAGCTCTGTGATTCGGTTACCAGCAAAACAGTTGACCTGGATATTTTCCCTCACTCACCTCATTACAATTGGACAAAAGATAATTACGGTCCCTTTGTGATTCCAAAGGAAGGTGTGACCATCCAGCTCGACACAGTCAACATTGCTTTGTATGAGCGTATCATTGGTGTGTATGAAGAGAACAAGTTCGAGAAACGAAACGGAATCTTTTTTATCAACGGGAAAGAAGCGCACAGCTATACCTTCAAGCAGAACTACTATTTCATGCTCGGAGACAACAGACATAATTCTCTGGACTCGAGATACTGGGGCTTTGTGCCCGAAGACCACATTGTAGGTAAACCGGTATTTATCTGGATGTCATTAAAAGAAAATGTGCCTTTCCTGAAGAAATTCCGCTGGAACCGCTTTTTCACCTTTGTCAGCTCCGATCACCTCTCCCGTTCTTATTTCCTCTGGTTCCTGCTCCTTGCTGGTGGAGGATGGGCCTGGTTCTCTTACCGGAACAACAAAAAAGAAGGGGTTCCTGTTAAAGAAATTCTGAATAAGGCGAAGAAAAAGTAGTTGAAAAGAACTGATGGGGCACTTCCTTGCCTGAGCCTAAAAGTACAGGTTGTAACATTTGGAGGATCTTCTACGTACTTACTCAATGAATGAGCATCCCCCTACTCCATTGCTTCCTTCTGTACCTCCGGTAAAGAAGCGGATCAAGTCCCGCATCAGGGAATGGACGGAAGCTATCTTCTATGCGTTTGTGGTGGTGATGCTCTTCCGGACCTTTTTCTTTGAGGCTTTTACCATTCCTTCTTCTTCCATGGAAAAGTCGTTGCTGGAAGGCGACTATATTGTTGTAAGTAAGCTTCATTATGGAGCCCGCCTGCCAATGACTCCTTTGTCTGTCCCCTTTTTCCATCAGAGACTGAGTACACACCTGAAATCCTACCTCGATTGGATTCAGCTGCCTTATTTCCGCTTTCCCGGATTTTCAGAAATCAAGCTGAACGACATCCTCGTTTTCAATGCCCCAGCCGATCCGCTCGAGCAGGATTTTCCGGTAGATGAACGTACCTATTACATCAAGCGCTGCATGGGTTGTGCAGGAGACACGTTCGAATTGAAAAATGCCCTGGTTTACATCAACGGCAAGGCCATCCCTCCTCCACGCGAAGCCGAATCGGAATATGTGGTAAAGACAGACTCGGTACCGCTTGATTATGCAAAGCTCCGTCAGCTTCATATAAACGATTTGAACAGCATTTCTGCCAAAGGCCATTACCTGGTGGAGATGACCCGTGATGCAGCCGACTCTATACGCCAATGGAAACATGTGTTGTCGGTAACCCCGAATGTAGCAGGTAAAGGACAGCGCGATGAAGAGCTTTTTCCTTATTCGAAAAACTTCCTGAGCAACCTCGACAATTTCGGTCCCTTCCGCATTCCTCACAAAGGCATGAGCATAACACTCTCACCCGATTCCTTGCCGCTTTACGGAAAAATAATTGCCGACTATGAACATGTGAAGGTGGAAGTGCGCGGGGATACGATCTTCCTGGATGGGAAGGTGTCAAAGACGTATACCTTCCGGATGAACTATTATTTCATGATGGGAGATAACAGGCATTATTCACAAGACTCCCGTTACTGGGGTTTTGTTCCAGAAGATCATGTGGTAGGAAAAGCGGTTCTTATCCTCACGTCGTTGGACCGCCAGAATAAAGGATGGAGATGGGACAGGTTATTTAAATCCATACCCTGAAGACATCATTCCATTGTCAGCCATGCTCTTATACCTTCCAGCAGCGTCGGCCTTTTGACCGAATACAAGCAGAAAAAGAAAAAAGAATACCAGTACCAGGAGGATGGGTGCCAAAGATGTACGTGCACTGCCGTATACTTTCATGATTTTGTTATTTTTAAATCCGTTAATTGATGAGACGTCATTTCAATTTATAGCAATACCATTTAGATACATTCGTCCCGGCAACCTCAGAATCTAATATAGAATCATACACTGGGCGGGGTAAACCGGAATGCTGCCGGTATTTATAAGTCTGTCAGCTCTCAAAACGTCCTTTAGAAACAGGAGAATCATTATTTTCAGGGGATTACCTTATCCTTACTGTTGAGTAGCAGACAGGATAATTTTAATCATTGAAGTATATTGGAAGCTAAAATCCGGATTACTTATCTAAAGATCCGTTTTTAACATGTTTGACCCAATTTAATTCTGATCAAAAAGCCCCTCAAACAGCAGGCTAAAGTTATCCTCCTGCAGATTTCGTAAATATTCAAAGCAACTTACCAACGGAACAAATTACTCCCGAACTTGGCATCCTGAATTTGATTGTTTATGACTTCAATATCCTCAACGCAACCAATAACCCGCTTGCTTCCCTGCTTGTATCTGGCACCTGTTCAATACTATTTCCACCTGGCTTCGGGAACCGACTGTATGATTGACCTTCAGGAACATTTTTGCAAGCAGACTTACCGGAGCAGAGCGGTTATTTTCGATTCGAATGGAAGCCTGAAGCTGATAATCCCTCTACGGAAGCATTCTGAAAAGACCCCCATGAAGGAAATACGTATTGCCTATGACGCTCCCTGGCAGGACCTTCATTGGAAATCACTTGAGTCAGCTTACCGGAGTTCTCCCTTCTTTGAGTATTATGAAAGCGAATTTGCCGGATTTTATCAGGGGCAGCAGTATGAGTTGCTGGCTGATTACAACCTGGCGCTGCAGGAAGTAGTGCTCAGACTTCTCAAATTAAAACCAACGATCCGCTTTACCGAGGAATATGAAAAAGCAATAGCAGGCACACTCGATCTCCGAAGTCTGATTTCACCCAAAAAACCTTTTGAGCAAGACACCTATTTTCAGCTCCGTCCCTATCCTCAGGTTTTCGAGCCGAAATACGGTTTCCTGCCGAATTTGAGCATTCTGGACCTTCTTTTTAACGAAGGCCCTGAAGCGCTGGCATACTTGAAGGCATTACAACACCCAATCACATGACAAGCTGTCACAAAGAAAATTTGGTAAGCAATTTGATAAAAATGACTAACTTTAGAGTTCTTATTTAACCGCACATTTAAAACCTCCAGATACCATGGCACTCGAAATCACAGATGCAAATTTTGAAGAAGTAGTTGCAAAATCCACCAAACCCGTATTGCTTGATTTTTGGGCCGAATGGTGTGGTCCATGCCGTATGGTAGGACCTGTTGTAGAAGAACTTTCCAAAGATTATGACGGGAAAGCTGTTGTTGGGAAAGTCAACGTAGATAACAATCCGAATATCTCCATGCAATTTGGCATTCGTAATATCCCAACCATCCTCTTCTTCAAAGACGGCAAGGTTGTGGACAAACAAGTGGGTGCTGTTCCTAAAGCTGTACTTGCCGGCAAACTGGATGCACAGCTGAAATAGCTGACACATGCCTGTCAATCTTAATCCGGAAGAGATTCAACAATTCAGTCAGCTGGAGCTTCTTGCCAGGCAGGTGGTTGAAGGCTTTATCACGGGCTTGCACAAAAGTCCATTCCATGGGTTTTCTGTGGAATTTGCCGAGCATCGCCTATACAACAAAGGGGAACCCACCAAGCATCTGGATTGGAAACTCTTCGGACGTACCGACAAATTGTTTGTCAAACGGTATGAAGAGGAGACCAACTTACGGTGTCAGCTGGTTATCGACGACTCTTCTTCCATGTATTTTCCTGTCCCTGACGGGAAGAAGCGTCCTCTCAACAAAATCACATTTTCTATTTACTGTGCCGCCGCCCTCATGCAGCTCTTAAAAAAGCAACGTGATGCGGTGGGGCTCAGTATCTTCAACGATCATGTAGAAGTAAATACAGGAGCCAAGTCGAGCTCGCTTCACCACAAGATACTGACAACAGAGCTCGAAAAGCGCCTCGAACAGATTCCCGGTGACACGCACCGTAAAACGATGGCTGTCGAAGCCTTGCATGAGATTGCGGAAAGCATCCACAAACGCTCCCTGGTCATTATCTTCAGCGACATGTTCGACTCCCGGACCAACCCGGAAGATCTGTTTTCTGCTCTTCAACACCTCAAGCATAATAAACATGAGGTCATCCTTTTCCATGTAGTAGACAAACGGATGGAGCTGGATTTTGAGTTTGAGAACCGCCCTTATCGCTTTGTGGATATGGAGACAGGGGAAGAGCTTAAACTCAATCCACTGGAAGTAAAAGCCAATTATGTAAAAGCCATACAGGATTTTAAAGCGGAGCTCAAACTCCGCTGCGGTCAGTACCGGATTGATTTTGTGGAGGCTGATATCAACGAAGGGTTTGATCAGGTATTGTTGCCTTATCTCCTCAAGCGCACGCGGATGAAATAATCCCGGCTGTCCCGTATGAAACGAATTATCCTCTCCATTTTAGTTCTTTTGCCTTTCACCCTTATAGGACAGGGGGATACTACCTCCTCGACACTTTCGGTGCTGAAAGACCGGATTTACCTGCGCTGTCCTTCCGGTTCCTTGAATGTCCCTCGACCGCATGACATTCTGAGTCTGCCTCCGGCGGAAGACCAGGAAACACGAATCACGTATGACTTCGGGAATCAGCGCCTGGTGTTTTTTGCCGAGGAGATGAATGCCCGGGCGACCCCTCATTTGCTGGAAGATGTGCGAGCACGTTATACTCCGGAAGAGCGAAGCAATTATACTTTTAGAAGCATTCAGACTGCCGGGGGACTACCGGGTATTCTGACCATTCCTCTTCAACGCGATTCCACTGCCGACGCCATACTGATACAATCACTTCTCGTTCAGACGAAGGATAGTATGCTTATTCAGATAGGAGCGTATGTCAATCTGAATGCCTATCACCGGCTTTCCTACTTTCAAAGCCTGGCCGAAAAAACGTTATTGAGTGCTGTTGCCGGCCCTCGTCTGCCGGCTATCAAAGCCCGCAAAGAAATGCTTCCGGTATCGGGCGGCATTTGCAGACTTGAAATCGACTGCCCGGAAAATGTACTTATTCTGCCGGAAAAAGGGTTTGACTATATTTCCTACCAGATACGTAAGCTTCATCCCCTTACGCAACACGTTACCGGAGGTATTATTGTTTACACCGGTTTGCAACCCAAGCCACTCGCCTCCAGCTACCAATTTGTAGAGGGCAGTGGAAAAAAAGTAAACCGTTTGCTCCTGGGCAAAAACGAAACCTGGCTGTATTATGCTGACAAAGCCCGTAAAATATATCTTGAGGAGTCCACCTATGCCGCGGCCGCCTGCGGTGAGGACATCAAAATTCAGGTAAGTTTGATTGCATCCAGTGAAAAAGAATTGCAGTTATTATTGCTTATTGCCGACAAACTAATGTTAAGTAACCATTAGGATCGTCTCCGAATGGATTAATTATCTTTGTATCCAATGAAAGATTTTTTAAAAGCGTATCTACAAAAGAAGGTCGAGCTCACTCCACAGCAGCTCGATCACTGGATATCGCTTTATGTCCCCCATAAAGTACAACGCAATGAATACCTGCTTCAGGAGGGTGAGGTTGCCCGCCAACTGACTTTTGTCTGTCAGGGTTGCCTGAGGCTTTACTCGATTGACGGAAAGGGGAAAGAGCACATCATGCAGTTTGCTCCGGAGGAATGGTGGGTCGGTGATGCAGAAAGTTTTTCGAATAACACGCCTTCTGCTTATTTCATTGATGCCATAGAAGAGTCGGAAATATTGCAGATCGATCAGCGATCACATGCCCAGCTCATGCTGGAGATACCACCTGCTGCCCTGTTTTTCCAAAACCTCATGCAAAAGCGCCAGGCCGTTACCCAGCGCCGCATAGCTCATTCCATGAGCGCTTCTGCGGAAGAGCGTTACCTGGATTTTATCAAGACCTATCCTTCTTTTACCCAACGCATCCCCCAGCACATGATTGCTTCTTACCTGGGCATTACGCCCGAATCGCTGAGCAGGATACGCAAAATGGTGAACAGTAAAAAATAACGGCTTACCCTTCGCTTCTTAACCTATATCAATGTTTACGGCTTAAGGCCGCTGTACCTTTGTTTTGTCATTCAAAGCGAAAGACATTATATGGACCGAAGAGCGGTTATCAAAACCCTGGCGTTTCTACCCTTAGCTATACCAGCCATGAAACTTCAAGAACTCAAGTCAATTACCGATACGTTCGAAAAAAGCGAACGCATGCCGGCATTTTTTATCGGGCATGGCAATCCGATGAATGCCATAGAAGACAATGCCTTTACCCGCAGCTTGCATGAGATGGGAAAAAGTGTGAAACAAACCCCTCAGGCCATCCTGGTAGTATCGGCACACTGGCTCACAAAGGGTAGTTTTGTCAGTACCACACCTCATCCGGAGGTTATTTATGATTTCGGTGGGTTTCCGGCTGCACTCTATAAAGTTACCTACCCTTGTCCCGGCTCTCCGGAATATGCAAGCCAGGTAATGGAAATACTACCGGAAGCCAAGCCTGATACCAGCTGGGGATTGGATCACGGTGCCTGGACCATACTGAAACACCTTTTCCCGGCTGCTAAAATACCGGTATTCGAACTCAGCATTGACTATGGGCAGTCCATGCAATATCATTTCGACCTGGCAGCCCGTTTAAAGTCACTACGTGACAAAGGTGTATTGATTATTGGCAGCGGTAATATTGTACATAACCTGAGGATGTGGTTTTCCAAATCCGACGACAGTCCATACGACTGGGCCCTGGAGTTTGATGAATGGGTAAAAAACCGGATCAATGCCCGGGACTTTCACAGTCTGATTGATTATGAAAAACACGGTTCATCTGCACTGCTTTCCGTTCCTACCCCGGACCATTATATTCCCATGCTGTATAGCCTGGCGCTTGCAGGAAAGGAAGAAGCTATTACGTTTACCTATGAAGAAGTCTTTACCTCAGCCAGTATGCGGGCTTTCCGGATTGGTTAATAACAACAAATCACTCACTTAACTAAAACAAAAAAACAAACTATCATGGAAACACTCACCAAAACCAAATGGGGCGTAGACAAGGCCCACAGTGAAATTCAGTTCAAAGCCAAACACCTCATGATCTCGAATGTGACGATCAAGCTCACCGAGTATGACCTTTCGGCTGAAACAGAAGGGACCGATTTTTCCTCCGCAGTGATCAACCTGAGCGGAGAGGTGAAGTCGCTTACTTCCGGCAATGAGCAACGTGATCAGCACATGATGGGTGACGATTTCTTTGATGTGGCCAAATTCCCAAAAATGATCTTCGCATCCACCTCTCTTAAGAAAGAGTCGGACGACCTGTACGAGGTCCATGGAAACCTCACTTTGCGCGGAACCACCCGTCCGGTGACTTTCAAGGCTGAATTTGGCGGTATCGTGAAAGATCCTTACGGAAATACGAAGGCGGGATTTCATGTAACAGGAAAAGTTAACCGCAAAGATTTCGGACTGAAATTTCATGCCGCCACCGAAACAGGGGGACTTGTGGTCAGTGACGAAATTAAGCTGGATGCCGAAATTGAATTGGTAATGGCCAAATAAGGTTAAAAATAATTACCCGGGGCCCTGTCAGCGAGTAGCTGGCAGGGCTTTTGCATACAGGATGAAAGGGGTTTGAAGAGGTTAATTTCACAGTGTTCTAATTATTTTTTAATACTATTTTTAGGTATTTTCTGTCAAAATGAGTTCTTTTGCATTCCAATTTAGGGATATTGTCATTGGCAACTATCCGGATTACGAACGACTGTGTAGAAAAGGTGTATAGATATTCTTATTCAGGCGGAAATAGCGCCTCCAAATCAATGGCTACTGGCCAACATTTAATTAATAACTAATGAGCGGCGGCGGCTGGTGAATTACCTTTGCAACCGGATAGCTCAGCAGGTACTGGATTTAAGGAACCCGGAGCAGCGTAAACGAGTGAGTTGTCTCCATCCAATTATCATTTTCATGAAGCATACAATTCAAAAATCGATTCCCTACGCCAGGCATGCTTCCCGGTTGTCTTCTGCCGCCGGATTATTGCTCTGGCTGTTTCTGGCCTTTTCTTCCTGGGCCAATGCACAGACCGGTCCTCCTGCCCAGGTGACTCTTTCTCTGACCTTACCTAAGGCTGAAAAAATGTTTGTAGACAGCAATCTTCAATTACTGGCCGCTAAATACAATATCGATGCACAGAAAGCACTTATCCTTCAGGCCCGTTTATACCCGAATCCGAATCTGAGTTACTCTCAAGGTCCTATCATTCCGATACATGACCCTCAATCCCAATACCCTTACTCCGATTTCACTACCCATGCAGAGAATGCAGCCACCCTCTCCCAGCTTATCCTGCTGGCAGGAAAAAGGAACAAACAGATAAAAATTGCTGAAGCTAACAGTACCCTGGCTGAGTATGAGTTTTTTGACCTATTGAGAACCCTGAAGTATACCTTGCGTTCAGATTTTTACAACATCTACTTTCTGGAACAAAGTGCACATGTATATGATTCGGAAATCAAAGCCCTCCAGCAGATAGCCGATGCCTATGATACTGAAAAGGGAAAATACATTTCCGAAAAAGAAGTGATCCGCATCAAGGCCCAGCTGTATGCCTTCCAGAGCGAATTCAACGAACTGAACAACCAGATCGTTGATGTGGAAGGAGAGCTCAAGCTCCTGCTGAAAGTAAAACCCAAATATCACCTCGTTCCTGATATAGATACTGCTGCACTGCACAAATGGAGCCCAGACCGGTTTCCAATAGCCACATTACTTGATTCGGCGTATAAAAACCGCACGGACCTGCTCATGGCCAAAGAAAATACCGAGATCAACAAACTCACCTACCGCTACCAGAAGGCATTGGCTGTTCCCGACCTGACACTGTTTGTTTCTTATGACCACCAGGGCAGCTATGCGAAAGACTTTAATTCGGCCGGCATTTCCTTCGACCTTCCTTTCATCAACCGCAACCAGGGCAATATCAAGATGGCAAAAATCATGATTGACAACACCCTCGCCTTGCAGCAAAATGCCGAGGCAACGGTTGAAGAAAACGTGACCCGCGCCTTGCAAAAAGCATATACCAAAAACACGTTGAATCAGAAAATCAACGCACAATTTACAGCCGACTTTGAACGCCTGGCTAAAGAAGTGGTTGACAGCTACGAAAAAAGAAGCATCAGCATCCTGGACTTTCTTGACTTCTATGACTCCTACAAACAAAACGTCCTTCAGGTAAATACCATTCGTTACGGACGTATACAGGCATTTGAAGACATCAATTTTTACACAGCAACGAACTTTTTTAATTAATCCCGTATGATAAGAGTACCGTTTCACAAAATTCTGACCCGTATGGCTTGCGCCATCGGTTGCCTGAGCCTGTCACTTTCTTTTCAGTCCTGCGGCAGCAGTGCTGAAAAAGGGGCTGAAGACCGTAAGCAATATATCATTCCCGATTCTTTATTGAAAACGCTGAAGATTGACACAGTCAAGATGGGGGTATTGTTTAATTCCGTCACGCTTACCGGACAGGTGGATTTCAATCAGGACCGGGTCATCAATATCTTCCCCCTGATCAGCGGTAATATTCAACAGGTAAAAGTGATGCTGGGCGATTATGTGAAGGAAGGTGATGTGCTGGGCATTATGAAAAGTCCGGAAATGTCACAATACAGCAGCGAGTTGTCCAATGCACAAACGAGTGTGAAGCTGGCTGAAATGAATCTGGAGAAAACGTCCGATCTGTATAAGAAAGGACTAGCCTCCCGCAGTGATTCACTCAGCGCTGCCGTTGCCCTGCAACAGGCCAAGTCCGAGCTCACGCGGTCAGAACGCATCCTGCAGATCAACGGAAACAGCACCACCGGTGAATTCGTCATCAAAGCCCCTATCAGTGGGTACGTTGTTCAGAAATTCGTGACCAACAACCAGACCATACGGGCTGATAACGGAGGACCGCTCTTCACCATTTCCGACCTGAAGGATGTCTGGATATGGGCAAACGTTTACGAATCCAACGTAGCAAATATTCACCAGGACGATCCCGTGGAAGTCACCACCCTGAGCCACCCCGGACGAACATTCAAAGGAAAAGTGGACAAGATGATGCAGATGCTGGATCCGGCAAGCAAGGCCATGAAGGTAAGAATCTCTATATCGAATGACGATTATGCCCTGAAGCCCCAGATGTTCGCCAGTGTTACCGTTACCAACACCGACAACAAACAAGCGCTTTTTGTGCCCAGCTCAGCACTGATATTTGACCACAGTCAGTATTACGTACTCGTCTACAAAGGAAATGGGAAGGCCGACATCACTCCGGTACAGAAACTAAATTCCATCGGGCAGAAAACATACCTGACCGAAGGGGTAAAAGCAGGAGATCGCGTGATCGCTTCCAATGCATTGTTGCTTTATAGCGAATTAAATAACTGACGTTAACCGGGCCTGTTTATAAAATCAGCATATGATTAAGTTTCTGAAAAATGTTATCGGCTTTTCACTGAAGAACAAATATTTTATTCTGTTCTCTGCATTGGCGCTGATCGTGTATGGAATCATTACATTCATCAATATGCCAATCGAGGCATTCCCGGATGTAACGAATACCGAGATCGACATCATTACCCAATGGCCAGGACGCAGTGCCGAAGAGGTTGAAAAATTTGTGACCATCCCCATTGAGATTGCCCTCAACCCGGTACAACGAAAAACAAGTCTCCGTTCCACCACCATTTTCGGGTTATCGTATGTAAAGGTTTTCTTCGAAGACGGGGTACCCGACAAAGAAGCACGTCAACAGGTGATGAACCTGCTGCCAGGAGCAACCTTACCCGGCAATGCACAGCCTGCAGTTCAACCTCCCGTCGGGCCTACCGGTGAGGTATACCGTTACACCATTAAAAGCACTTTCCGTGACGTACGTGAGCTGAAGACCATGCAGGACTGGGTCATCGATCGTCAGCTGCGCAGCGTGCCCGGCATTGGCGACATCAATAGCTTCGGAGGCAAGACAAAGACCTACGAGATCAAAGTCAACCCCGAAAAACTGGCTAACCTGGGGCTCACTCCACTCGACATCTTCACTGCGGTACAGAAAACAAATATCAATATCGGGGGCGACATGCTCATTCAGAACAACCAGGCCTTCGTCGTGCGGGGCATCGGTTTGTTGAATGACATGGAGGAAATCAAGAACATCATCATCGAGAACAATAATGGGGTGCCGCTGCTGGTCAAAGATGTGGCTACCGTTGAAATATCCAATATGCCCCGTCTGGGTTGGGTTGCCCGGGCCGAGCGCCATGAAGACAAAGACGGAAAAGTAACCACCACCGACGAACCGGATGTAGTGGAAGCGATTATCGTGATGCGTAAAGGCGAAAACCCGTCAGAGGTGGTCAAACGCATTGAAGAAAAGGTGGATTACCTGAATGAGTATGTGCTTCCTGCTGACACGAAAATAGTGCCTTACTACGACCGCTCTGACCTCATCGGTTTTGCGACACATACGGTCATGCACAACCTGATTGAAGGTATCCTGCTTGTTACCCTGGTCGTTTCGCTCTTCATGTTTAACTGGAGGACCACCCTCATTGTAGCCCTCATCATTCCGATGGCACTCCTGTTCGCCTTCATCTGCCTCAACCTGATGCACATGAGTGCCAACCTACTTTCCCTGGGTGCAATCGACTTTGGAATTATAATAGACGGAGCGGTGGTCATGGTGGAGGGCATGTTTGTCACGCTCGACCAGCAGGTGCATAGTATGGGCATGGAGCGCTTCAACAAGATGACCAAGCTGGGCCTCATCAAACGCAACTGTGCGCAACTGGGCAAAGCCATCTTTTTCGCCAAACTCATTATCATTGCAGGCCTCCTCCCGATCTTTGCCTTTCAGAAAGTGGAAGGTAAAATGTTCTCTCCTCTTGCCTTCACGCTTGGATTTGCATTGTTAGGAGCACTCATCACCACGCTTACGCTGGTGCCGGTCATGATCAGCATGTTGCTGAACAAGAATGTACGCGAAAAGCACAATCCGGTTACCCATTACTTAAATGGCTTTATGCTGGGCGGTTTTACCAAAGCGTTTAAAAACAAGCGTACCGTGCTGATCGTTTCGGCCATTCTCATGGTAGCAGGCTTATACTCCTTCAAGTTTTTGGGCGGTGAGTTCCTCCCCGAGCTGGACGAGGGTTCTATCTGGCTCAGGGTACAGGCGCCTTACAGCATTTCCCTGGAGCAGTCTGTCAGCATGTCCAAACGGGTCAGAGAAATTCTGATTAAGTTTCCCCAGGTGAAGTACGTCGTGTCTCAGACCGGAAGGCCTGACAACGGAACAGATGTGGCCGGGTATTACAACAACGAGTTTTCGGTTATCCTCCATCCTCAGGATGAATGGAACCCTAAAATGAGTAAGGAAGAACTTGTTCAGCAGATGAATGACAAGCTCTCCATCCTCCCTGCCGCTCAGCTTAACTTCTCCCAGCCTATCATGGACAATGTGGAAGAAGCCGTTTCGGGAGTGAAAGGAAGTATCTGTGTGAAAGTGTATGGCGACTCACTCGACTACATGGAAAGCAAAGTCAACCAGGTGTTTGACATACTGAAAAACGTTAAGGGTATAGAAGACCTGGGTGTCATCCACAACATCGGACAACCCGAACTTGACATCAATCTAGACCAGCAAAAAATGGCACTTTATGGGGTAGCTACTGCCGACGCCAATGCGGTGATCAGTATGGCTATCGGGGGACTTGGTCCCGGCGGAGCACCTGCCAGTACCTTGTACGAGGGCATCAAAATGTTTGATATCCGTGTGCGCTTACCGGAAGAGTTCCGCAGAACACCCGAACAGATCGGAGAACTGCTGGTGCCTACTCAAAACGGAGGACGTGTACCCGTCAAAGAAATTGCTGCCATCACACAAAAAACCAGCTCCTGCCTCATCTTCCGGGATGATAACAGGCGTTACTCCGCCCTGAAATTTTCGGTACGGGGCAGGGATATGGGTAGTGCCATTGCTGAAGCACAGGAAAAGACCAATGCCGTCGTTAAGTTCAAACGGGGTTACAGCATGGTCTGGCAGGGTGATTTTGAAAACCAGCAACGGGCCACTCAGCGACTTGGTCAAGTGGTACCTATCAGTCTGGTACTGATCTTTCTCCTGCTGTTTACCATGTTCGGTAATTTCCGTGATGCGGGACTGGTGTTCCTGAACGTTCCTTTTGCGATTGTTGGAGGTATCGTGGCCTTACATGTTACCGGCACCAACTTCAGTATTTCTGCCGGAATAGGCTTCATTGCACTCTTCGGTATCTGTATCCTCTTTGGGGTATTGCTTGTAGGGGAGTTCAAACGAAACCTTTCCCTGATGCAGCAAGGGGCATCTTTATACGATGTCATCCGTTTGGGATTGAATACAAAGATCCGTCCGGTGATGATGACAGCTTTGATGGCTGCTATCGGTCTGCTTCCTGCAGCTATTTCTCATGGTATCGGATCTGAGAGCTCCAGGCCTCTGGCACGGGTAGTTATTGGTGGGGTGTTATGTGCGATGATCTTCTCGCTCTGGGTATTCCCGCTCATTTTTAACTGGTCCTACCGTAAGCGGATGGAACGCACTTCACGCAAACGCCAACAGGCAGGCAAATAGAATTATACATTATAAGCAGCAGGTCTTGACGACCTGCTGCTTATAACTGTTTTCGGATCCCGTCTTCGAAGGGTGTCCATACACCTATCTTATATCCCATCACTTTCAAGCCTTCTCCAGTCCAAACATTGCAGGTCTTAAAGAGACTGTAATTTCCTTTGGCTTCATAAAACGTATCCTGCCGTCCGTAGGTATGTCCTTCAATGTGACAAAACCGGCCGTTGCGCTTCTTAAAACTCTGTAAGATATAGGTGATGAGTTTTTCATATTGAGCAGGACTGATCACCAGCTTATGCACCCACTCATCCATCACCGGTGCATGTGCATGCCAGGTGATGTGCATGGCTGCAGAATCCAAGGCAAATGCCGCTTTGCAAAAGGTGGATGCCGTCAGGTCTGCCCAGGTAGGTGTGTAGAGATAGAAGCCCCTGTCTCCCCAGCCGGTTGATACGTATTGATAGGTGGTATCCACTTCCTGAAAATCGCTGCAAGGGAACTGGGTAAACCAATTCATCTGTTTGGTCCGGGCAGGAAGCAAAAAGTCGGTATGTACCCCATTCGACTCGATGTAAATCACCACGCCATCTGCTGGAGTCCGAACATCTGAATTTACTTTACAATAGGGCAACCAGAAGGCGCAGAGCAAATAGACGATAACGAAGGCCAGGATGCTTCGGAGCAGGTGCATTAACCCGGAACCGGTTGAGCGGATGTATTTCATCGCGACGTAGATTAGAGATTATCCGTCAACTCAAAAATCGATCTTGTAATAAAAGATGGGCAGAAACCCCAGCTGATACGTATTGACGATGGGGTTCGTGGCCCGGTCGGTACCGTCCCGGTTATAGGTTTGGGCCAGCACGTTTTTGTTATTCGTCACATTCACCAGATCCAGCCCTATTTCATGGGTAAAGCGGGTAGTGTTCAGCTTGTAATTGATCTTGGCATCCAGGCGGAAATAGTCTTTCAGCTGTAAGGTATTCTTCTCCGTATCGATATACACAACGTCTACCGCCCGGCGTGACCCTGCCGTGTCAATAGGCGTAAAACGGTGCCCACCGGCAGCCGTCACCTTCATACCGAGACTGATCACCTGCTTCTCCCCTATCTTAAACTCTTTTCCCACCAGCAGGTTCACCGCGTAATTTCCGTTAAAATCTGTGTTCCGCACGACCCCGTCGCTTCCGGTATAGGTACTATTGAAAAGCGATCCGGTAAGCATGAAGAAGAAGGACTTGCTGAAGAACTTCTCCACGGTCAGTTCCACCCCGTAGTTGTCGCCGGTACCCTTGTTCACCAAGGTGTCCGGGAAGAAACGGGTAAAGCCTGCGCCCTGATTCATCAAAGAGAATGAAGAGGATTTCTTCTCAATAGGCACATCGTACAAATGCTCGTAATACGTTTCCATCTTAATATGCAAACCTGCACTGATGTAGTTGTCATACGACAATACCACGTGCTCGCTGTGGATGAAACCTACATTCAGGTTGTGCATATAATAATTGCCATTGGCATCCCGTACATAATTGCCGGCAGCGTCCTGCTGGTGGTAAAAATACACATACGTGGGAAGCATCTGGCTGTGCAGGCCCATGCCCAGGGCAAGAGACTGTTTCTTATTGATCTGATACTTTGCTCCCAGCCTTGGCTCCAGGGCTTTGCTTCCGTTCAGGGTCAGGTATTGGGCATGCAAGCCTCCTGTGAATACAAACTGTTCATTCAGCTTGTATTTCAGCTGGGCATAAGGCTGGAACAGGAAATAAGTGGATGTGTTGTCCCAGCGGTTCTGCCACTGGTAAGTATTGAAGTTATAGGCCGAGTCGTTGGTGATGGTGCGGTACAGATCGTTATACATCCCTGCCTTCAGGCTCAGCTTGTTGCTGAACTTTTTGTTCAGAAAAAAGTTAAACGAATATTTCTGGTCTGTAAACTGATAGCCCAGGTTAGGAACCAGGGAATCGAGGTGAAAGTTGGCTCCCCGGAAGACGACCGACTGGTTGGCATAAGAGGCTGCCTGAGAACCGGCCAGGGTTACTTTGAAAAAGGAAGTAGTACTCAGTGACTTGGAATAAGCCATGCCTACAACACCCGTGGAAGAGCCGAACAGTTGATCTTCATTATTCGATCCGTACAAATCCTGAGCGGGAGAAGTGTATTTACTCACCAGGATATCGATATTGCTGGCACCGCCAAGTCCAAAGAAGGAAAGGTCTCCCCCATGCTTCAGCGGAAAATTGAGTTTGAATGAACCGTCCTGATAATGAGGAATCGCATCCGTACCGATATTGATGTGAGCGGAAGAAAACAGCGCCAATGTAGAGTACCGGTAAGTAGCCAGGTAAGAAGCTCCGCTGCTCTTGGAGATAGGACCTTCGGCAGTCACTTCCGTTCCCAGGAAGCCCAGCTGTGCCGTCACCTCATGCTCTTCGTTGTTTCCGTTACGCATGCGCAGGTCGAACACCCCGGCAATGCCGTTCCCATATTCGGCAGGAAAAGCCCCTGTAAAAAAGTCAGAGTTCTCCAGCATCTTGTTATTCAGCATGCTCACCGGGCCTCCGGTGGTACCGGCTATGGCAAAGTGATTTGGGTTAGGGATGTCCACCCCTTCGAGTCTCCACAACACGCCTAGGGGAGAGTTACCTCGCACGACAATATCATTTCGCGAATCGTCCGCCCCTTGCACCCCGGCAAAGTTAGAAGCCATACGTGCAGGGTCGCCACGGCTGCCGGCATAGCGGTTTGACTCTTCCACTGAAAAGGTTCTGGCACTCACCGTAGCCATCTCATTCCTTACCTCTCCTTGCTGGGCTCCTCCGGTAATCACTACCTCATTCATCTTCACGGCCGACTCTTCCATCTCCATATTCAGGATCACCTCTTTGGCGGAGTTGACGATGATGCCTCCGACCACTACAGGCTGATACCCTACCAGGTTTGCTTTAAGGGTGTATTTGCCCAAGGGGATATCGGCTAAACGGTAATTACCTTCCGCATCGGTAGTGGCTCCGGTTATCAACGTAGAATCTTTATACAAGCGTAAGGTCACAGTAAACATACCCGCCTTGCTTTCCTGATCCACCACTTTACCCCTTATGGTTTGTTTGATCTCCTGAGAGAAGGCAGAGACAGAAAACAGAAACAGAAACAGAAACACCTGCCTGCCGTTGCATAGGCTACGCGACGGCAGGCAGGGAAACAGAAACAGATTTTGAGAAGTAGTACGTGCTGTGGTTAGTTTTCTTTGCATAGAGTTGATTCGTTGATTCCGGACAAATATGGACGAGTTTTTACTGCCGCAAAAACTATTTACCGCTGCCGGTTTATGTGTTTTAGTATTTCTTGCTTGAATGAGTTGTTTTTAAGATAACCGCACCTGCTTGTTGCACTTTTTGCAATTACCGGGAATTCTTTGGCAAGTATCGTTAAAATATGGGAAAATTAGACTGTAGCGTGCTCAATTAACTTTAAAAAGAGCGCATAAGAGTTAAGTTCCCCTCCCAAACTACTTTCCCAAATAAAGTCTTCATCTTCTTTCGTTTCTGAAAAGCAATCAGATTTTCCAAAGCCAGTTCTATGACCTGTTCTTTCGTTTTCACCCCACTCAAACGAATGGCGTCTTTTACCAGCTTTTCATTTAATACAATGTTTGTTCTCATCTTTGAAATAATCTAAACACAAATACACGAAATTCTATACACATTACTATCCGTTTCCGTTCTCATCTCATAAGGTAGTATATATTTATTCTCTTGTTGTTTTGGAAATCGTTTCACTTATGCCTCCGATCGATGAAATCATGGCAACAACGTTTCCCTTCGTATCCAGCACAAATTCAATTGTCCAGTCCGATTTATCAGCCAGATAGAATTTGTTAGTTGATTCCGGCAAAAGCATGCTCTCTTCCACATTATTTAAATACAAATGACCCTTCTTTTTATTAATCTTCGTATTTCCAAAACGACCTGCGTATTTGTTTAGCAACGTTTTATCCATGGAAATAGTTTGATGCGGGTAAGGAAGCGTAACCGGGACATCCCATAAAATTCCTGCAAGGGAATAATTGATCCGACCGGATGCTGATTCATTGTTTGATAAGACAATAATGGCAGTACTGTCTTCGTGAAAGGAAGCGACAGCAGCTTCGTATCCAAAAGCACTTCCTCTAACCGAAGTGCAGGCATGCCGGAAGAGCGTGTCTAACTGAGGACCGTAACCGACTCTGTTGACATAAGGAGCCAACTTTTGATTTCTCAAGCTTTCCGAAAGGATAACCGATCCATAAAATGAATTTTCCCATTTGTATAAATCTTCTGCAGTTGAATAAATATTTCCACATCCGGTTAAGAAATCCATATTCATCAAACCGGGCAGCAATCGATTGTCGGCCACCCGATTGTAGCCGACTGCCATCCCCGGACAGGTTTCCTTCTTGCTGCATACCCCCGAATTAGTCATGTGCAAGGGAACAAATATATTTTGGGAGATGAACTCCGCGTAACTCATTCCGGATGCCTTTTCAACGATATATCCCAGCATCAGGAAACCCAAATTACTGTACGACTCTTTTTTGCCAGGGGAAGATTCGGGAGGTGTTTTTTTGACTATGGAAAGTATTTCCTCCTTAGAGATCGCTTGCCCGATAAAATCTATGTATTTGTATGGCCCGTCGGAAGGTTTCAGGAAATCACGACGAAGACCGGATGTATGTGTTAAAAGCATTTGAATGGTGATGTGATCTCCGTTTGGGAAATCAGGAAAGAACTTAGCCAGGTTATCCTGAAGGCTTAATTTATTTTCTTCCGCGAGTTTCAGAATACATACTGCCGTAAATTGTTTTGAAACCGAGTAGATTCTGAATTTAGTTGTGGGTGTATTGGGAATATTCCCTTCTCTGTCGGCCAGCCCGAATGATTTTTCATATACAACCTTATTCCCTTTTGCAACGAGTACCACGCCGCTGAAACCGTTAACCTTTTCCTGAGCCTCCATGTACTGACTTATCAGTTCCTGCTTATTTTGCTGAGCAGGAAGCAGGAATGGAATAAAAAGCAAAACCAGGCATTTGATTTGAGTCATCGGTTTCTTTTGTTAAATTCTAAAAACACATTCAATCAAACACTTTCCACCTGCTTCGCATATTTATTCCGGTATTCAATAGGAGTCAGTCCGGTAATTTTTCGAAAGAGTGTACGGAAAGCCTTTGCATCGGTATACCCTACCTCATACATCACTTCGTTGATATTCTTCAGGGTCGATTCAAAGCTGCGTTTGGCCGCCTCTATCTTCACCCGCTGCATATATTCCACCACGGTATTGTTGGTTGCTTTTTTGAAACGGCGTTCGAAGCTTCGTCTCCCTATCCCGAACTTATCTGCCAGCTCTTCTACCGTATTTTTATTCGTATAATTTTCCTCTATAAACTCCTGCACCTGCAGGATTGCCGCATCCGAATGCGTCTTCTGTCCTTGAAACATCATAAAAGCTGCCTGGCTGTCCCGGTCTATGTCTATTGCAAAATATTTAGATGCGAGTATGGCGGTATCCCTGTCTGTGTATTTCTCCACCAGGTAAAGCAACAGGGCCCAGTAGGAATTTGCTCCCCGCTCGAATACAATCCCTGCTCTTCGGTAATGATGCTGCCGTCCATCAGTTCCACATCCGGAAACATTGCCCGGAATTCATTGGCCGAATTCCAGTGCGAGGAACATTTTTTGCCGTTGAGCAGTCCGGTAGAAGCCAGCAAAAAAGCTCCAATACAAAGCGATGCCACTTCTGCCCCATTGCGGTATTGCTCCACGATCCAGGGAACAAATGCTTCGTTCAGCTTGAGTGCCGTTGGGATATCCCCGCTGATGGCCGGAATGAAAATCAAGTCTGTCTGCTCTACCTCTTCCAGCAGCTTTTCCACATGCACGGTATACAAGCTGTTTTCCAGCTGCACATTCCGGGTTAATCCCACCAGCTGCACTTCAAACAAATGCGGCTTGCCCGACATCTGTAAAAACTGGTTGACGGCTTTGAACATGTAATGCGGATCGGCTATGGCCTCTATCACCGCTGTTTCGAGTATCAGGATGGACACCTTTTTCATAAATCAAAGATAAAAAAAGGAACTTGTCGCGATCAACCCTTCATAATGTCGTTTTCGCACATTCTTCGGTTCCTTTTTCTATCGCATCTTTGCTCTGTAAACCTAAAAAAGAAAGACCATGGAAACCACCAAGACGAAACTTACCATTACAGCCAAGATCAAGGCCCCGGTAGAAAAAGTATGGAAACTCTGGAATACACCCGAACACATCATGCACTGGAACAATGCCTCACCCGACTGGCATACCCCATCGGCCACAGTAGACCTGAGATCTGGCGGGAAGTTCACCTCCCGCATGGAAGCCAAAGACGGCAGCATGGGGTTCGATTTTTGGGGGATCTACGATACCGTAAAACAACACGAACTCATTGAATACACCATGGGCGATGGACGCAAGGTAAAGAATGTGTTTTCAGGCTCTGGAAACGAAACCCAACTCACGTCCACTTTCGAAGCCGAATCCGAGAACCCGGTGGAAATGCAACAACAGGGCTGGCAGGCTATCCTCGATAATTTCAAGAGCTACGCGGAGAAACACTCTTGATACCCGGCAGATTCTTTTGTAACCGTTGAAGGTTCCCCGATGGATCCGATGAACGTACATCCTTACCTCACTTTTTCCGGCAACTGCCGGGAGGCGATGACTTTTTATCAACGTTGTCTCGGAGGCAAGCTGCACTTTCAGACCGTCGGGGAATCACCCCTGTCGGATAAAATGCCTCCAGAGATGAAAGACTGTATCCTGCATGCTTCCCTCATCAAAGGCCCGCTCCGGCTTCTGGCCTCCGACATGGTGGGCGAAACGGGTTTGGTTTCCGGCAATGCTGTTTCCCTGTCCCTCACCTGCACCAGCGAAACAGAGCTGAGAACCTGTTTTGCAAGACTTGCAGAAGGAGGGTGTATTAACTGTCCCCTCCAAATCACTTTCTGGGGCACCTTGTTCGGAACGCTTACCGACAAGTATGGTCACAACTGGCTGCTTAACGTGAACGACTAAGCACATAACAAACCCTTACATGGTGGAAATTTTCAAAACCAACGTGACGCATACAGCCGATGCCTCTCAGCTCATGCAGCAGCTGCTTGGCAGGCATCCCGAAAGCCGGATCAGCTTTGATCTGGAGGATTGTGATAGGGTATTACGAATTGAGGGAAATGAGGTATGTGCTACAGGTATTATTGAATTAATGTCTGAGGCGGGATATTTGTGTGAGGTGTTGGAATAGTAATAGCAAGCATATGGTAAACCGTTAAAACGGTTGCCGATTATTTGGTCGTCTTCGCCCCCATTTGTTTCCCCATCTTATCGTATTCGGCATCGTTGGGTTCCCAAAGCTCCACTTTATTCCCTTCTAAGTCCATGATGTGGACAAACTTTCCGTAATCCACTTTTTGAATGGTATCGGTAATCGTCACACCATCCTTTTTAAATTCAGCAACCAGGGATTCCAGATTCTCCACCCGGTAGTTGATCATAAAATCCTTTTCAGAAGGTGCAAAATAGTTTGTCTTTTCTCCAAACGGACTCCATTGTGTAAATCCTTTCCTAGTGGTATCCACACCCTGCCTCCATTCAAACACGGCTCCGTATTGGTTGGTATTGAGTCCAAGATGCGTTTTATACCATTCCCTCAATTTCTTAGGGTCTTTGCACTTGAAGAAAATGCCGCCTATGCCGGTAACTTTTCTGGTTGCAGTATTATCGGATAATTGCTTTGTCAGGATGGTATTGAAGGCGAAACCAAAACAGAAGGATGTCGCGATTGCGAGGAGTATTAGGGTTGTTTTTTTCATATCTGATCGGTTTTATGATGGTCCTAAGGTATAATGTCCTTTCAAATTAAAAAAGCCCCATATATCTTTGATATACAGGGCTTTTACATTAATGTTAGCGGACCGGACGGGACTCGAACCCGCGACCTCCGCCGTGACAGGGCGGCATTCTAACCAGCTGAACTACCGATCCATTCAATTAACGAGGCGCAAAATTAGGAGATTTTCTGATAGATGCAAAGAAAATCGGTTTTTTTGGTAAAATAATCAGGTTCAGGCCGTTTGTTTTGCTTTTTGAGGCTAGTCCCCTGCTTTATAGCCTATTTTCTTACGGGGTGGAGCGGGAGGGTTCAGTATTTGACGTAAAGCCGTAAAAATCATTTTAATGTCTTCGTTGTTCTTGACCACCTGCTTTTCCATCTTTTCCAATTGCAGCAAGATCTCCGTATTGGTCAGCAACAGAGCTCTCATCCGAACGAATATCTCTATAATCCTCACGCTCATCTGGATCGCCTCCTCACTCTTTAAGATATTGGCCAGCATCAATACCCCGTGTTCTGTAAATACATAGGGCAAAGCCCCGCCCAGGTGCTGCTTTGAAGGTATCGCATTTTGCGATACCATTAAATCGGTCTCTTTTTCCGTTAGCTGGAACATAAAATTGCCTGGAAACCTGTTCAGGTTACGTTTTACCTGCTCCCTCAAGCGTTTAGCCTGGACACCATACAGTTCGGCCAAATCCCGGTCAATCATGACACGGTGATTTCTAAGGATATAGATCTTATTGATCAGGATTTCATCGGGTACGATCAGGTATTTACTTTTATTCATGGTCATTCATTTAAAGGGGTCGCATTTTGCGACCCCATAAATGTATCATATAAAATCAGCATTTTATCTCTTGAAATCAGTCCCCATTAACTATCTTTGAAACAAGCCTTAAATACAAACATCGTGAAAGAATACATGCTCCTCGTCCGCAATCAGATACTCCACCATTCGGCCGGTACAGAAGAAAAACACGCCGATTTCTTAAAAGCCTGTTCCGACTATATCGGTGTTTTGAAAAAAGAAGGCAAACTGATCAGTGCACAGCCCATGGTGAGGGAAGGGACTTATGTTTCCGGCACTCCGGCCGCTTTCAATGAAACTCCTTTTGAGACTTCCGGAGAAGTGATTGTAGGTTATTACCACATCCTGGCCACAAACCTGGAGGATGCCACCCGCATTGCGAAGATGAATCCGGAATTTGCCTATAGCACCACCGCGCGGGTGGAAGTACGGCCTATTAAGATGAAGGAGCAGACCACCGGCTTCGTATACCCTACCAAAGCCTGAATGGACTTGCCTGACTCAATGGAATTTACACTTCGCCCCTGGAAACCCGAGGACCTGGATCGTCTGGTCGTGATTGCCGACAACCCAAAGATTGCGGGTAACCTGACCAATAAGTTTCCTCATCCCTATACCATAGAAGCCGGAAGAGCTTTTATCGCTATGGCAAGGAAAGACGTCCCCCTGCATATCTTCGCCATAGACATTGGAGGACAGGTGGCAGGAGGCATAGGCATTCATCCTCAGACAGATGTACAATGTAAGAATGCCGAACTGGGCTATTGGCTGGCGGAAACGTATTGGGGAAAGGGCATTGTGCCGAAGGCTATCCTGCAAATGATCACCTACGGCTTCGAGACCTTCGACATCGACCGCATCTATGCCCGTCCTTTTGGTACCAACCTGGCTTCCCAACGGGTACTGGAAAAGTGCGGATTTGTGTTGGAAGGACGCTTCGAGAAGACCTTGTTTAAAAACGGTCAGTTCCAGGATGAACTGATCTATGCAGTGAGAAGACCTGCCCAATAGACGGATTCCCCTTCCTTCGCTTTTTAAGTAACACATAATATCACTGCATCATTAAGAAGACACACTACTCCGGTAACAATAGTGTCTCCTGTTAGAACAATACATCCTCCTGCCCTAACTATAGTGTCTCCACTTAGAACAATACATCCTCCTGCTCTAACTATAGTGTCTCCACTTAGAACAATACATCCTCCTGCTCTAACTATAGTGTCTCCTGTTAGAACAATACATCCTCCTGCTCTAACTATAGTGTCTCCACTTAGAACAATACATCCTCCTGCTCTAACTTTAGTGTCTCCACTTAGAACAATACATCCTCCTGCTCTAACTATAGTGTCTCCACTTAGAACAATACATCCTCCTGCTCTAACTATAGTGTCTCCACTTAGAATAATACATCCTCCTGCTGTAAAGGGAGACACTCCTTCCTTAAAAGGAGGTACTCCTTTTAATTCTCCTCAAACCGCCCAATCGCAATTTTCAGCCAGGCGCTAAATGCTTCGGGGCAGCGTGTTATTTCCCTTCTCAGTTCTCTGATGCTGATCCAGCGATGACCCGAAGCTTCTTCCCTGTTGAGAACGGGCTGCTTGTTGTACCTTCCGGTAAATACATGGTCAAATTCATATTCAGTCAGGGAATGGTCGAGGCGGGCACGGTATATGAAATCGAATTTTTTCTCCAATATGGTTTCAATACCCATCTCTTCCTTCAGCCGGCGCGTCGCAGCTTCTTCCGTGCTTTCATTCGGGCGGGGATGGCTGCAGCAGGTATTGGTCCACAACGATCCGGAATGGTATTTCCCTCTCGCCCGGCGTTGCAGCAGCAATTCATCCTTGTCGTTAAAAATAAAAATGGAGAAAGCCCGGTGAAGCAATCCTTTTTGATGGGCTTCCAGCTTGTCCATTTCACCCAAGGGGGAATCTTTTTCGTCTACCAATATTACCCTGTCATTCATGATGCATTGATTAAAAAGCGGTTTGACTAAAAGGGATTTCCATGCGTCTGTTTGATTATTCCTCTGGCCATGGGAGGACAAATGTTAAACATATTTATCAGGCACCGTGTCAAGAAAGGCGATTCCGCAAGCTTCTGCAAATGCCGGCTCCGTTTTATCCGGAAGGCAAAATTATCGGTCCAGAAATGGGCGTAGCTCACATGCAACTGATCGAGGGTAATTGTTTGTGCAAAATAACGATCCATGTGTGAGGCCAGAACACTGGCTGAGCGGAGGCCCATACTCATCCCGTTTCCAGTGATAGGCGCGATGCTTCCTGCCGAGTCTCCCAAATAAAAAGCATCGGCTGTTTCGGGAGCATGGATACGAAAATGAATGCCGCTCACCGTCACCGGCTCCTTGAAAACGAACTCAGCATTCGTCAGCAAATTCTTTAAATGTGCGTTCTGAAATAAAAACCTACGCTCCAATTCCGGAATAGCGTTTCCTGCAAGATGGAGTTTTTGGGAATTTACGATATAACAGAGGCAGGCTTTATCCTCTTCAATAGCCGAAATGCCGCAATATCCTCCCGGGAAATTGTGAATCTCAATCTGCCCGGCATCCCTTTTCAGTTTCACATGGTATTTCACACCTATGTAATTCGTATCGGATTTATCCGGAAGGACTGTCCTCTGACTCACATTCGATTGCCTGCCGCTTGAATTGCAAACGAATGAGGCAGTAACAAACCCCTGGCTCGTCTGAATACGATAACCGTTGGAATCAGCATCTGGTAGTACCTCCTGCACCTTGGTGCCTGTCATGCACACCACACCCTGCTTCAGGGCCTCGTTGAAAAGCATTTCTTCCAGCTTATACCGGCTGATACCGAATCCTCCAAGGCCGAGCGCTGTGGTAAATTGGTTACCGCCTGGAGCTGTCAGCTTAAACTGAGTAATCTTCGGGAGACTAAGTGTTGACAAGGAAGGACAGATATCCATTAAATACCGGTGCGACTCCATGGAAATGTATTCCCCGCAGACCTTGTGCCGAGGATAATGTCCTTTTTCAAGAACAGTGACCGCATGTCCGCGCCGCCTCAGGTCAATCGACAAAGACAGCCCGGCAATGCCACCTCCAATGATTGCTATTGGCTCTTTCATCCGGTCGCAATTAAAATGTAGCGGAATGCCCAGCTCCATTGGATGGAATAATTGGTGTATCCCGATTTCTCCAGCAACTGCACCAGCTCTTTTCTTTTGAATCCTCTTTTTACCGATATCGGAGCATCATTCTTGACCAGGTACGAACGGGAGAAGAGCCTGGTGAGTCCTTTTATACTGTAATAAGCAAGCCAATGACGGTGCAGATCATTTACCAGCAAGATGCAGTCATATTTTCTGCAAAATCCGAAAAGATCAATGATTTCTTCGTCACGGAGGTGATGTAAAAACAAACTGCAGTGGATTATATCCACCTTCTTCAGCAGATCAGGGGAGATATTACGGTAATCGTCACAAATCAGTTCTTTGTTGGGTAGGGCGTTCAGGTTGTTTTGAGCATACTTCAGGCATTCGGGTTTCAGGTCCACCCCATAAAAAAACAGTTTCCCGCTTTCTTTTGCTGTTGCTTCAGCCAGTACTTTGATAGAATCGCCCCCGCCAAAGCCAATGTCCAAAACTGTTTTTACCCTGTCCTTTTCTTTTGCTAAAATAGTGTGGAGGCCCTTGCGGGAGGCATTGTATCCACCCAGACGGGTATTGATTATATCCAGCTCATCCAGGTTTCTGAACAGATCAGCTTCCTTGATGTAGCTGCTGTCCAGGAATTCTTTTTCTTCTGATCTATACCTGAACTGCATGGCGTGAAGTGTTATAATTGAATTTATTCACATCGCGTGTATTAACGGAAGAAAGCCGGACCATCTCCATATTCAGTCCCGGCCCGAAGGCACAGGAAAAGATCTTGCGGCTCTTCGAGTCGTCATCGGTCTGCCGTATTCTGTCAAAGATCCGCTTCAGCACAAAATGAACGGTAGGAGATGACATGTTCCCGTATTCCTTCAAAACCTGAAGTGCGTCAGTGGTATCGGTTTCTTTCAGTCCCAGGCTTTCCCGTGCAGCTTCCACAATCTTTACCCCTCCCGGATGAATGGCCCAGTAATCTGTTTTGGTATTTGCCAGAAAGTCTTTTGCGGCGGCCCCCATCTGCTCTTTGATGACCCGAACAACTTCCTGACTCAGATGCATCCGGAAGGCTGAGGAGCTCAGTTGCCACGTCATCAGATCGGCGGTATCCGGGAAGAACGCACTTCCTACCCCGTCAATTTTCAAGACAAGTTTGTCTTTTGCATGTTTGTTCTTTTCTCCACACTGGAGCATACGGAGAAA
>Ga0206918_1047_pt1 | contig 30276 bp, 28 predicted proteins | sample Alteio_BWOrgHeat_69_FD_152950 | JGI IMG/M metagenome (GOLD analysis project Ga0206918, IMG submission 152950) | Enriched cells from forest soil in Barre Woods Harvard Forest LTER site, Petersham, Massachusetts, United States -... | ecosystem: Environmental > Terrestrial > Soil > Temperate forest >... | reverse complement strand
CAGTCTCGTGATCAGGCGATGAAAAACTTGGCGTCTTTGAGTTCCCGTCTGAAGTCTCTTGAAGATTTAGAGAAGTCACGCGAAGGAATGGCGAACGGACCGAAAAAAGTTCTCGATTGGGCTGAGTCTCAAGGGAAAAACTTCTCTGTTCTCTCTGATTTCATCGAGGTGGAGCCAGGATATGATCAAGCGGTGGAAGCCGTTCTCGGACACGCTTTTGAACGGCTCTATGCTCAAGATTCTGAGGCCGCATTTGCTGCTCTTCACTTCTTGCGCGAAAGCCAAGAGGGTAGTGCTGCGATTCAAATCACGGTGCCAAATCTGGATTCTAAAGAGCGTGCGAACTACAATCCGCTCCGTAAATACGTAAAGTTTGTGGCGAATAGCCCAGCGTCTATCCAACAATTGGTGGAATGTTTGGTTTCTTCGGTAGAAGTATTGGAAGAAGTTCCAAATCAAGGCGACATCAATACTTACCAATCCGAAGGCATTAGCTTCGTGACCAAGAACGGAATTTGGTTTGACGCAAATCAAGGTGTTCTATTCGGTGGTAGTGCGGAGAGTGATCAGGCGAGTTCCATTCTTGCCCGCAAACGCATTATCGGTGAATTAAATATTCAGGTGGAAACAGCGGAAGCTGCAAACCAGACCGCGGAAGCGCTCGTGGTAAAAATGGGCGAAACCCTGGAAGGCATGGCTGCTGAAGTGAAGATGCTTCAAACTGCCCTTGCTGATCTCGAAATCGAAACCGGCTCACTTGAAAAAGAATGCCAACAGTTGGATCGTAAAGCATCCGAATTTGAACGTAGTCTGGCTCGTTTTGCTGGTGACCGTGAAAATTTAAGTGAGCAAATCACTGGATCTCGCGAAAAAATAGCGACGATGGAGCAATCTCTCGTTGAAATTGCAGCTAAGCGCGATGAACTCGATGCTTGGGTGAAGAATCACGAAGAGGAGCTTTCGAGTAAATACGAAACACTTCGTACGGCTGAAACTGAATTTCAAACTTTGAAAATTCAAGAAGCCGGAGAAAAAGAACGGAAAAACTCTCTCGCTAAAGAACTCGAAACAGAACAGCGTTATCTTCAGGATCGCGAACGTCGTTTCGGCGAGATTGAGCGTTTGCTCGAAACCTTTAATCAGGATCGTAACGAGTTCTCTGGTGGGGACATGGAACATGAAGAGTCGATTCTTCGTCTCACCCGTACCCTCTCTGAAAAGCGTGAAGAGATGTCGATGATTCGTGATCGCCTTGAACAAGCGAATACCTTGGTGAGCACTCGGATGGAGCGCATTCGCGAACTTCATAAGATGGGCGATGATAAGAATCAATCCCTCAATCAATTTACCATCGATATCGAGCGCATGATGGCTGATCTCAACCATTTGAAGCTCAATATGGAAGAGAAGTACGGCATCGGTTGTTTGGATCAAGCTCAGGGCGTCGACATTCAAGAGGAGATGAACGATCCGGTCGTGACTCTCGAAATGAGTGAAGAAGACGAACGCTCTCTCCACGAAGAAGTGGAAGAGTTGAAAGAAAAGATCCGTCGCTTGGGCGAAGTGAACACTGCAGCGGTTGAAGAATACGAAGACATGCAAAAGCGTCATGAGTACCTCTTCAAAGAGAAGATGGATCTTGAAACTTCGATTCAAAACTTGAACGAAGCGATCGAGCACATTAATAAAACTTCAGAAGAGCGGTTCCAAAAAGCCTTTGAAGCGATTGCAACTCGCTTTGAAAAACTCTTCCCGATTATTTTCGGTGGCGGACAAGCATCCTTAACTCTGGTTTACCCAGAAGGATCGACGGATATTCTCGAAGCCGGAGTAGATATTCTTGCTCAACCTCCGGGAAAGAAGATTTCGAATATGTCACTTCTTTCGGGAGGTGAAAAAGCACTCACTGCGATTTCCTTGATTTTCGCGATCTTCATGGTGAAGCCATCTCCATTCTGTATCTTGGATGAGGTGGATGCTCCACTCGATGATTCGAACATCGGTAAGTTCAATGCCTTGGTTCGTGAGATGTCTGCCAAGTCTCAGTTCATCTTGGTGACCCATAACAAGAAGACCATGGAATTGAATGACACGCTTTACGGTGTGACGATGGAGGAGCCAGGTGTTTCAAGAATGGTTTCAATCCAGCTTCAGTAAGAGCGCCCTTATTCTTTTGTATGCGTTGACCGGAACGCTTGCTCAGGCTGCCTTGCCACCTTTGCTCGAACAGGTTCAAAAAGAGTATCAAAAATCAGCCGGAATTGAGGCTGAATTTGATCAATTAACCCTCATTCGCTCCACCAAGAGTACCAAAAAAGCTCAGGGCAAGATTTGGATTAAACATCCGAATAAGTTGCGTTGGGAAACGATTTCACCGGATCAAAATATCTTGGTGAGTGACGGTAAGTATTTTTGGTTTTATACGCCACCTTTTGAAAAGGGTGATCGTGGACAGGTGATCATTAAAAAGAGTGCACAGATTCAAACACAGTTCCTGAATGCGCTCTTGAGCGGATCTTTTGATTTCTCAAAGACGAAGACTCAGATTGAAGCGAAGTCTCCAAACGTATTTTTACTGAAGCCGCAGGCGAACACCGCTGGTGATGTGAAAACGGCGGAAGTGACGGTAAATGAAGCGACGAAGAAGATTGAAAAGGTCACCTTGGTTCACTTCAGTGGTAATGAAACTACGATTCAATTGAAGCAAATCAAGCTCGTTCCAAAATTGGAAGATAAGCTCTTCCAATTTGTTCCGGATCACAATACTGAGCAGATTAAAGAATAATTCATTTAGGATCAGTCCATGTATCCCGCTTGAATTTTGCAATAATCCACGTTTGTCGAATGAGTCATACAAGCGCTGAAGGCAGCATCCTTGGCTTGACGGTCTCGAATGAGGACAATCACCAGGGCGACTGCAACTGCGCCCAGTATTGCGTAACCGATTGTTGTTCCCGCTGAACCTTGATAGCTCGCGCCGCTTTTGTAATTTTGACGACTCATTTGGATGAAGCTGCTGATTGCTGAAGTGTCGTGTAGATTGAGTTGGGTTAATTGAACTTCAATCTCGGCGACATTGATATTTGGAAAAGCCTCTTTAATGTCTTGATCAGTGAGACCTGCATCGACGAGCGGAGCAAGGCTCGTTTTTAAAAGTGCTTCCTGTTTTTCAGCAAAGGCTGAATCCTTGCCATCCCAGGTGATGGTCATAGCATAGTTGTACTGATCGAAAATTTTTCGGAGGTCAGTTCCGTTGGATGCGAGTGCGGAGTAGGGGGTGACTGTTGCTAAGGTGAGGATCAAGCTTAAAAGTTTTTTCATATTATTTATCTATGGGTTTAATTTGCTCAGATTTGAAAGTCTTTGTATTTGCGCGTAGTTGTTGCACGGAAGACTAGAGATTGGTTTTATAAAGGACACATCCCTTATCTAAAATAGAAATATATCCGGGAGCGCAAGTGGTTAAGGCTACTTCATTAGAATTACATGAGAGAGTTCCATATTTAGAACTAAGATGGGCGTTGGCACTTGCACCAAATGAACTCGCTACCGTATCCGGAACATCGGGTCTAATTTGCTCATCTTTGTTCCAGTTTGTAACTGCAAGATAAAAAATCCCATTTTCAGTTGTTGAAATGGTTATTTCGAATTGCCCCATTTTTTCGGCATGGGAAGAGTTTTTAGTTTCAGCAACATAGGACACATTCTGCCCATTGAAGTCACATTTTACCATCATCGATGCAAAACTCGGGTTTGTTAAAAGCAATCCAATAAATACGATTAAAAAAGTTCTCATAATTAATTCTCCTGTACATCAATCCAATGTTTAAAGCTTGTTCCATGACACGAAAATCTTCATTTGAGCACGCAATCGTCGCATGGAAAAGTATGGCGCCGCACTTAATTAAATTTCTTTTGTATAATAATAGACTCGAGCGCCGTTGTCTCTATATATGTTGCATATAAATTCATTTAATATTAACTAATAGTTAATATAGTGCCGATTGCTTGTTTTATAAGTTAAATTAGGCCTTAAAAATGACTGCTGAAGCGCCATTTTCTGCTATCGAGCGTGAGAGTGTGCTCTCTTAAAGATAGAGGGGGTCAGTTCGAATGGAAGTAGGAGAGTCCAAAAAAAGAAAAAGCAGCTGCCATCCGGACTATTCCGGACACCAGCTGCTTTTTTGTATGGGTTGGCTGAACTAAACTAAAGTGCTGATTAGAGCAACTTCAGAGCAAGTTGTGGAGAAGAGTTCGCTTGCGCGAGCACTGCCACACCGGCTTGTTGAAGAACTTGTTTCTGAGCAAGAGCGGTTGCTTCTTCGGCAACATCTGTATCTGCAATTCGAGATCTAGCTGCTGCTAAGTTCTCTTTCGCGATACCGATCGTGTTGGTAGTGGATTGCAATTTGTTTTGCATTGCCCCTAGACCCGCACGTGAACCCGTCACTTTTGCGATCGCTTCATCGATCTTATCGATCGAATCGCGCGCATCTGAAGTGGTCAGGGCGGAGATGTTACCGATACCGATTTTGTCGGCACGAACATCGTATTCTGAAACGGCGAAGTTAATTCGGTCCGCTTCGTTATTTCTGGCACCCACTTGGATTTCTAGGGTGTCTTTAGAAGAACTACCGTTTAATAGCGGTGTTCCGTTGAAGTTTGTCGAATTTGCAATTCGATCCACTTCACCTTTTAAACTTTGATATTCTTTGTCGATGAATCCACGCTCGCGATCACCGATCGTGTCGGATGCGGCCTGGATCGATAACTCTCTCAATCTCGTGAGGATGTTACCAACTTCGGAGAGTCCGCCTTCTGCTACTTGCACGAAGGAGATTCCGTCGTTTGCGTTTCTCTCTGCTTGTTTGAGAGAACGTATCTGTGCTTTCAAGTTTTCACTGATGGACAGACCAGCGGCGTCGTCACCCGCTGTGGTAATTCGATTACCCGAAGATAAACGATTAAATGTTTTGGTTTGTTCAACGGTGCTATTCGATAAATTCCGTTGAGCTCCCATTGCTGCTATATTGGTACTAATTCGTAATCCCATACTATTTGCCCTTTCGGCCTCTTGCCTGTACCCGTTTCTTACGTGCCCAGCTCCCCCAAGGAACCGGAACTTTATTGACGCCCTCATCTAAGAGTCTACGAGACTTCTTGACGGATTGCATCAAAAAAGTTGAGCAAAATAGTATATTTTTATTAACTTTTATATATCAAGTACTTATAAGGATTAAGATCCACGCTAACCATTGAAAAAAAGAGGGGGCCCGGGAGATTTCTCTCCTCGGACCCCCCAACTATAGTGGTGTGGTGTGGATTATCCGAGAAGCTTAAGAGCCGTCATTGAGTTTTGGTTAGCTTGACTGAGGACCGATACACCTGCTTGATTAAGAATATTAGACTTAGTCAATTCAGAGGTTTCGGTAGCCATGTCTACGTCATAGATTCGGCTACGTGCTGCGCTCAAGTTTTCATCGTACACGTTAATGTTCGAGATACTTGATTGTAAGCGGTTTTGTAGAGCGCCTACATCAGAACGGTTTTCAGAAAGCATCGTGATTGCAGCATCGATTTTTTCCAAGTTACCTTGTGCAGCTTCCTTAGTCATTGTATTCAAATCTTCAACTCCCAATGCTTTCGCACTAGTGTTCAATTTTTGAACGTCGAAAACGAAACGATCGTTTTCAGGTGAGTTATTTAGACCCACTTGAATTTCCAATTTATCGCCTTCACCTTGAAGAAGTTTTTTACCGTTGAATTCAGTCGAAGCTGAAATACGGTCAATTTCACCGCGTAATTGGGTGAATTCTTTGTTGATGAAGCCTCTCTCCTTGTCACCGATGGTGTCAGAAGCAGCTTGGATTGATAGTTCGCGGAAACGAGTCAGGATGTTGCCCACTTCGCTCATTCCACCTTCGGCCACTTGAACCATGGAGATACCATCGTTCGCGTTTCGGCTGTCTTGGCGTAATGACCGGATGTCGGCACGCATTTTTTCAGAGATCGCCAAGCCGGCAGCATCATCTGCTGCGCGCGCAATGCGAGTTCCTGAAGCTAGTTTTTCCAAACTGGCCTGTTGTTTACCATTCGAGATGCCCAAATTTCTTTGTGCAGTCAGTGATTGGATGTTCGTATTAATTCTTAGACCCATACATTCTCCTCATGTGTCTTTGCCTTTTTTAAGGGCAGTTTTGTTTAAGTTAGCCCACCCGAATCTGTATGCTGTACCGATACGGGCGAACAAGAATACCTGACTGAAATAGTCAAAATAGATACTCTCACTTGATCATATCGGTCAGGTATTATTAAATCTTTAGGACTAAATTGGTCAGGTATTATAAATATTTGTTTTTAATAGAGAAAAAACTTAAAAAAATGGGGCAGAGCGTTGATTGTGCTTTGAGCTAAGGAAGTTGCAGTTGCCGAATGGCCTCGTAAGCAACGATACTCGCACAGTTAGACAGGTTCAAAGATCGCACTCGATCATCAAACATGGGGATGCTGGCGACGTCCGCAGCATAGGTTTCTAACAGGTTTTTGGGAATTCCTGTGGTTTCTTTACCGAAGAATAGATAACTGCCTCGCTGAAACTTCACATCATAGATGGTACGATCACGACGGGTTTCTACGAAAATCTTTTGAGCGTCCGAGGGAACCGTTTTTAAAAAGTCTTCGATAGACTCATGAACTTCTAGATCAATAAATTTCCAATAGTCGAGTCCGGCTCGTCGAACCGCTTTTTCATCAATATCAAATGCGAGTGGTTTAATCAGATGAAGGCGTGCACCAACCGCCAAGCACATCCGACCGATTGTTCCCGTATTCTGTGGAATTTCAGGCTCGATGAGTACGATATGAAAAATCGGAGAAGACATTACGGCTTTAGGGTATTCATCATCCGTGGGAATGGAATGGTCTCCCGGACGTGTTCAACACCGGTGATCCAAGCCACCGTGCGTTCGGCACCTAAGCCAAAACCGCCGTGAGGAACGCTCCCATATTTACGAAGATCTAAGTACCAGTTGTAGTCTTCTACTTTGAGGTTGTGTTCCTTGATTCGACGTTCAAGAATGTCCGCTTTGTCTTCACGTTGTCCGCCACCGATGATTTCACCGTAGCCGAATGGTGCAATCAAATCCGCACCGAGAGCGTACTTGCCATCGTGATCTACGCCACCGCCATTTGGATCATCGGCGTTTTTGAAGTAGAACGATTTAATCGAAGAAGGAAAGTGATGAATAAAAACGGGCATCCCAAATTCATCACCAAGTGCCTGCTCGTGGGGAGCGCCATAGTCTTCGCCCCAAGGAATCGAAAGACCACGTTTTTCCAAAATTTTGAGAGATTCATCGTAGGTAATACGAGGAAATGGTCCGGATAGAATTTTTTTCAATTCATCCTGATTTCGTTCCAAAATCACGAGCTCGGCTTGGCAGTTTTCTAGGCAATGTTTCACAATATGACAAACGAAAGCTTCGCCCAAGTCCATCACGTCGGTAAGAGTGGCGTAAGTCATTTCTGGTTCTACCATCCAGAATTCCGTTAAGTGTTTACGTGTTTTGGATTTTTCCGCACGGAAAGTTGGACCAAAAGTATAAACGTTTCCGAACGCGAACGCTCCGGCTTCACCGTATAGTTGCCCCGATTGACTGAGGTATGCTTTCTCATCGAAATATGGGGTAGAAAAAAGGGTAGACGTTCCCTCACAAGAAGTTGGCGTGAGGATCGGTGGATCGAAACGAGTAAAGCCTCGTTTGCGGAAAAAGTCTTGGATGCAGAAAAAGATTTCTGAGCGGATGCGAAGCGCTGCCCATTGTTTTTGGCTACGAATCCAAAGGTGGCGATTTTCCATGAGAAACTCCACACCGTGATCTTTGTGGCTCACGGGATAGTTTTCAGAAATTTGAACTGCCTCAACTTTTTGAATCCCGATTTCAAAACCTAGCTTGGCCCGAGCTTCCGCGCGGACTTTACCGGTGATGATGACTGAGGTTTCTTGTCCGATTTTTTCAAATAGGTCAAAAGTCGCGTCTTCACATTCGCCTTTGACGATCACGGTTTGGATCAACCCCGAACCATCTCGGAACATCAGAAATTTAATCTTACCTGAGGAGCGCTTGTTGTAAACCCAGCCGTTGAGTGTAACGATTTTGCCGTCATACTCCGGAATATTTTTAGCAATGTCTGATACTTTCAGTTGAGCCATAAAATCCTTTCACCGCGAGGTGAAGCATCAATAGTTAGCGATAATTCATCGTAAATTCAGCAAAGGTGCGCACGTAGACACCGCTTGATCCTTTGCGAGGATTGTAAGCAAGATATCCTTGATCGTAGGCTCGGTTTGCGAGATCGACATGGGCCCACTTTTGGCCTTCACGAATAAACTGTTTTAGAAAGATCGCACCGCGAATCGTTCCGCCGGCACCGTCGTTAGCGCTGTTCATCATGTCTGCATAATTGGACTTCATGTCTTCGTAGTACTCATCCCAAAGAGGCAATTCCCAAAGGTGCTCTTCTGTCTGCTCACTTGCATCCAATATTTGGTCCGCAAGTTTGGAATCATTCGAAAACAATGCGCTGGCAAGTTTTCCCAATGCTACCGTACAGGCGCCAGTGAGGGTTGCAGAGTCTAAAATTACATCTGGCTTGTAGTCTTGGGCAAGATCAAGAGCATCCGCGAGGACTAAGCGTCCCTCGGCATCAGTATTGATGATTTCAACAGTCTTCCCGTTACGAGCAGTGATGATATTTCCAGGCTGTGTGGCGTTTTGGCCGGGCATGTTTTCAGCGAATACCAACACGGTGAGAATTTTATTTTTAGAATTCAGACGTGCGGCCATGAGAGTCGCGCCCATCATGGTTGCAGCTCCGGTCATGTCGTGTTTCATGTCTTCCATTTTCATCGAAGGCTTGATCGAAATCCCACCGGAATCGAAGGTCACACCTTTTCCAACGAGAGACACGGTTTTTGCGCTTTTAGCACCTGTCTTTGGAGCATACTCCAAAATCACCACTCTTGATTCTTGAGCAGAACCTTCCCCAACACTGAGGAAGAGGTTCATTTTTTCTTTTCTCGCTTCTGCATCACCCATGATCTTGCACTTCAGGCCATACTGTTTTGCAATCTTTGCAATCGTGTTTGCGTAATAAGTTGGTGTTCCGAAGTTGGAAGGCTCATTCGACAAATCGCGAGTGAGAAAGGTGCAATCCACTGTGATCAAAGTTTTATTGATCACATTTTGAATCCAGGTTTGTGTTTTTTTGTCGCTGGAAACCAAGGTAATGGTTTGTAGTTTGTGAGCGGGCTTTGCGACTGATTTGTATTTGTCGAAAGTATAAGAAGCGAGGTAAAAACCCTCGAGAAAAGCGGCGAGAGTTACGGACGCGTGCTCCTTGCCTGTCACCTTTAGAAATGCATCAACATCGATGCCGAGTTTTTTTACTTTTTCCGCGGTGACCTTATTGAAAATTACTGCACCAGTTTGACGAGCACCCTCTGGTGTTGACGTGCTTTTAGGGCCGAATCCAGCAACGAGCAGGTTGTGGTTTTCGATGTATGAAGCTCGAATGAATGAACAGCTCTTCGAGCTAGCGTTGAATATCCCATTCTTCACCAGATCATGGATTTCAGTTGGTGCTTGAGAGTTCAGGGGGAGCTCTTTTTTATCGTTTTGAAAGAAGAGAGAAAGTAAGGTGTCTCCTTCGAACGATTTGGCATGGTTAAGCGGGAATAAGTTGTGCAACATTTCGTTTTTCATAGACCTAAACTATAGCACTGTTTTTTAATTACAGAATCAGTTAAGTTTTATAGGGAATGATAAAAAAATATCAAAATTCAGCAGGCGTGATGACGCGGATCGCAGATCTTTTGATCGTTCTGCTGAGTTGGTGGATTGCCTATCCGATCCGATTTGATGTTTTACGTTTTGTGTCATACGAACAGCGTCCACCGGTTAACTATTATACGGACCTATTGCCAATGGTAATGGTCCTTTGGGCGGCGGGGTTTCAATTTTTTGGCGTTTACCGATACGACCGTATTTTGCGTCGTTCAACTGAGATCTATACGTTGATTCGTTCGCATTTTGCGATTTTGATTTTATTCACTGCCCTGACCTTTTTCATTACGCAATTTCGCTTTTCTCGAGGAGTGATTCTCGTTTTTGGTGTCTTGGTGATGGTCGGCTGTTGGTTATTTCGAGTGATCTCCAGAAAAATTCTTCGAGAACTGAACCGAAAGGGGATTCGAAGTACGAAACTGTTGGCAATTGGAAATACGAAGGCCTTGCATGAATTGCTTCGGAAGCTTTCTCGTTATCCAGAGCTCGGAATCGAGGTGACTCGAGTATTGAGTCCGGAAGAGAGTAACCAGGCATTGGATTGGATCGCCAAAGATCAGGCTAAAATGGTGCTGATCTCATTTTCGCGAGCAGACTCGCTTCGCTTAGACCCCTTGTTGCAACAACTGAAAGAAGAAATGGTTGATCTTCAAATTGTGCCTGATTATAGTGATTACCTTGCTCTCGGTGCTGAAGTGGATGCGTTCGAAGGGGTTCCTTTGATTCAGCTGAATCAGTCTCCATTATTCGGATACCAATCTTGGTTAAAACGAACATTTGATTTTGTACTCTGCTTTTTCGGGCTTCTGATTCTTTCGCCCCTTCTTCTCCTCGTTGCCGTTTTGGTAAAACTGACGTCGAGAGGACCAGTCCTTTATCGCCAAGAACGAATGGGAATCGACGGAAATACGTTTGGGATGCTGAAATTTCGATCGATGAAGATGGATGCCGAAGCTAAAACCGGTGCCGTTTGGACCGTTGAAAACGATGAGCGAAGGACACCGATCGGAAAGCTTTTGCGTTCAACCAGTATCGACGAACTGCCTCAGCTTTGGAATGTATTGGTGGGCGACATGTCGCTCGTAGGACCTCGGCCAGAAAGGCCAGTATTTGTAAGCCAATTCCGGCACCAAATTCCGAATTATATGTTGAGACATAAAGTGAAAGCTGGAATCACTGGATGGGCACAAGTGAACGGTTGGCGGGGCGACACCTCCCTAGAAAAGCGAATCGAATGTGATTTGTACTACATTCGCAATTGGTCTGCTTGGCTGGACATCAAAATCTTGGTCCTGACCGTTTTTAAGGGATTCGTGAACAAAAATGCGTATTAAACGACTCCATCGCTACATTTTTTCTGAAGTGTTCAGTCCTTTTTTGGGAAGCGTGGTGTTTTTTGCGTTTGTATTTTTGTTGTTTCAGATGTTGAGACTGGCGGAGGAGTTGATCGTGAATAACGCTCCATTCGGCCTCATTATGAAGCTGCTGTGGACGCTCATTGTAAACTTCTTGCCCTTAGGCATGCCGTTGGCCTTTCTATTGGGCGTTTTGTTCGCATTTGCTCGCTTGTCTGGGGATAGTGAAGTGGTTGCCATGAAGGCTGGAGGGATGAGTCTTACCTCAATCTCCAAACCGGTTTTTGCGATCGCGGTTTTAGTATCCCTTGTTTCTCTTCTTTTGAATTTGAATTGGGCGCCTTGGTCGGAGGTGGCGATGAGGACCACTCTTCTCAAGATTGAGAATCGAAAATTTACGAGCGCGATCAATGAGGGAACCTTCTCATCCGGATTTTTTAATCTGATTATTTTTACCGAACGAGTGAATCACCGTACTGGCAATATGGAAAAGGTATTTATTTATGATGAGAGAGATGAAAAACATCCTCTGACCGTGGTTGCAAAAACAGGTGAGATGATCCGTGTTCAGTCTAGTGAAGACGATCTCGGTGGTGTCGTTCTCCAACTGCAAGATGGCAGTATTCACCAAAGTGATATTTTGAACAATGCCTACAGTCTGGCGAACTTTGTCACCTATCAAATCTTTTTTGATATTCAAGATGCAAAAGGACAATTCGGTTATCGAGCGAAGATGCTGAAAATTGGCGACTTACAAAATAAGCGCAACCAGCCAAATATTACCGACGCTGAGAGAAGAGAATTGGACACTGATTACTGGCGTCGTCTGACAGTAGCGATGGCACCTCTCCTTTTTGTTTTTTTAGGGATGGGCTTTGGTACCGTGCGGACCCGCGGCAATCGAGCGAGCGTTCTTTTGGTGGCCTTCATTACCATGGCGATCTATTGGCAGGTACAAGTGAGTGCAATTTGGCTTGGAAATAGCGGCACTCTACCTCCTTGGCTGGCAATGCAAATACCCAATTTTTTAGTCGGATTAGTGGGCATATTCATGTTTAAACGGGCAACTTGGTGACCTTTGAATAGCGGTCTATTTTCATCACGGGATTATGTTCTCTACCGATTTGATTACCCCGAGTCTCTATTTTATCCAATTCGTTCGTTTTTGAAGCCGGCAAGTAGAACGCAGGCAATTGCAGTATTGGATTTGGGTTGCGGTACCGGATTAGTGGCTGAATCCTTCTTGAAATTCTATCAACATGATTTGTCCATCCATCTTGTCGATCCAGATGTAGCAATGTTGCAAGAGGCCCAAAGGAAACTTTCTCTGCAGTTGGATGCGACGACGGAGTCATCTCGTTTTATTTGTGCGTCGGCGGATTCAATTCCGCTGGCGGATGAGTCTCTCGATTTCATTTTGATCGGTTCGGCGTGGCATTGGATGAATTCAGAAAAGACGATCACCGAAATTCAACGTCTATTGAAGCCGGGTGGTGGCGTTTATATTTTTGAATATCAGTTTCCGAAGTCGGCAGAATATTCGGCGTTGAATAACTGGATTAGAATTCAATTTAATTCAGAGTGGAAGCCGTCAACACAAAAACCGCGTGGCTCATTAAAAGAAATTACGGAGTGTTGGAGAGATCATCCACAATTTTCTCAATTGTATTCTGGGATGGTGATGCAGGAACGTTTGCACAGTTCACATGAGTTAGCGGGAGTGATTATTTCTCAGTCTCGTTACCAACATTTTGAACAATCATTTCCAAGTGAAGATCGAATTAAGATCAGACTCGAGTTAGAGAGAAAATTGGACGAGTTTTTGAACGGAGCTTCGGCGCGATTTCGGTATGATTATGAAGGTCGCTTTTTTAAAAAGAGGCTCTAAATGCGACAAAAAATCGACACTCGAATTCTGCCGCGCTGAAAATCCCTTCAAATTCGCAGAATTTGAACAAATGTGAATAAAAATGTTGGGAAAGCCCAATAATGAAAAATATAAGGAAAAATAATCAATAAGTACAAACACTTAACTCTGGTGGATAAAAGCCATAAACCAGGGGATAACTTTTGTGTCAGGATCTTGTCAGCCTAAGATTATATAAGGTGGGCCGAATCGTGGGACTTAAATTAGATTATTCTGCAAAGCGCATTGTTAAAATAGGGTTACAGAGCACCTGGGTCGAAAGTGGATTCTGTGCCGTCAGAATGGAGTTCCAGGCGACCTTGTTGTAGTTCTGAAAACGCGGTAGGCGCCTTATTTTTGAAATTGAGCTTATATTTCAGATGGTCTGGAGTCTCTGTTTCAACTTTGATTTTCTCACTTGCCTTGATGACTAATTGTTTGTCTTTGCGCAGCATGATCGAAAATGGCTTTCGGTCGTCTGAGTGATAATGAATCATCGTGTCCTGGATGGCTTGGAGGACGATTTTCACGCCAACTTCCTTCGGAAGCAAGCTGTCTCCCTTGCTTAGAGGATCTTCTTTTGGTGTCGCTGAAGGAGTGGCCGTAGGTGTGGCAGAAGCACTCGGGCTCGGGACGGCTGTTGGACTTGGGATGGGCGTCGCGACGATTGTGGGGGCCACGCTGGGCGTGGTTAACGCCGGAGGAATCATCGATGATGTGGGACTAACGGTCACCAAGTTGCTCGTCGTCGTCGGTGACGGGTTCGTGTTGATCAGGGGCGGGGTGATGCCGGCAGCGATTGGAGTATTCGGATCGACCGGTGTCACCGAAGGAGCGAGCGCTGCGTCCGATGCGGCTATTTCAGCTTCTTCTGCGATTAATTCTTTATGCTTTTCTTTGTGTTTGCGATTTTGGGGTTTGAAGAACAACAGGGCAAGAACCATAAAAAAAGCGGCACCACCGGCAATGATGAATTGCCAACGTCTTGTTCGCTCTTGTTCTTTTCCTTCGAATGCATAGCCTTGATGTCCATGATCTTTTTCAGGACGTTCCGAAAACTTGGATTCCAAGAAGTCATGGTAGTCACGTAAAATTTGATCCGAGTTGAGTTGAAGCGCCTTGCAGTAGGCGATGATGAAGCCACGGGTAAACGCGCGTGCTGGAAGTTCAGCGTACTGATCGTCTTCTAATGCTTTTAATACTTTGACATGAACACGGGTCGCCGTAGCGATTTGTTCGATACTTCTTCCAAGTTCAAGACGTTTGCTCTTTAGAACCTGGCCTAAGGTCACGGAATCTCTTTCAAGTAGTCATTTGCTTTTGTTGCCGCATCTGAAGTCGGGAACAGCTGTTGCACTTCCAGGAGCTTTGCTCGAGCCAAATCATATTTTTTCATGCGAAGAAAAGTTTTTCCCATCGCCAAATGCGCATCGGAAAATTGGGAGCAATTATTTCTAGATGCACGTTTAAAGTCGGCGTTTGCCTTTTCGAATTGACTCTTCTCAAAATAGAGTTGTCCGCGGTAAAATGCCGCCATACAAGCATTGTCGCCAGCATCGAAAATTGCCTTGGAAAACCATTGTTCAGCGAGAGTTGGATTGAGTTTTTTGTTATAGAGCACGCCAAGGTTTGTTTTGGCAATGTATGCTTCGCGATAGGTAAGGTCGTGGGCCGCTTCGCTTAAGTATTTCTCAGCCTCGGAAAGTTTGCCTTGGTCGAGAAGTAGTTTTCCCAGGGTGTTTTTTGCCGCAGAGAAATCGGGAGAGTATTGAATAGAATTACGTGCAGCTCGGATTGCCATTCCTGCCTCACCTTTTTGATAGTACGTGAGTGCGAGTAGGTATTGGATTTGTGCCGACTTTGGATCGAGCTCTTCTGCTTGTCTGAGATTGATGAGTGCGCCAGTGGGGTCGGCTTCATTGATATCGGCACTAGCTGTCTCAATGAGCATCTCTAGCCGCTCTTGTTTGCTTAACTCATGTTTTCCAGAAGTGGCGCAAGAGGTGGTCATAAAACAGGCTAACAACACGATCCCTGAAAACTTATTCATTTGGCTTTATTTTATCGCGTTTTTTTTGAAAACTGCAAGGGATTCCACATGCGGAGTCTGAGGAAATAGGTCTAAGACCCCTATTCTCGAAAGTGTGTAACCTTTTTGAGTGAATCTGGACGAGTCGCGGGCGAAAGAATCGGCGTCGCAGCTTACGAGAATGATCGTTTCCGGTGAAAATTTTTGGGATAGTGCGAATTCAATCTGGGCAAAATCCACATTGAGGCCTTCGCGGGGAGGGTCCAAAATCACTGCGGTCGTAAAATCCTTGTTTTGAGGAGCATTCTGAAGCCACCAAACTACGCTTGCGCGATAAAAGGTGAACGATTCTGGCAGCTCATGCGGCTTTTCTGAGGGTACGTTCGTGTCCACACAGTGAATCTCATTAAATTGAGAAACCAACTGACGACTCAGGTTTCCGGCGCCTCCGTAGAGATCAAGGAGCATGTCCGCGGACCCTATATTTGCTTTTACCCAATTTTGGAGCTGGATGTTTTGTTCGTCGTTTACTTGTCTGAACCCGAACGCGGCATTTTTCTTGTCCCATGCCCAACGAGCTTCGCCGTCTTCGTTCACCTCTACTTCAACTTTGAAAGGTTGAGTGAGTTTCGTCGACTCTTCTCTGATTTTTGGGAGAGCATCATTGATTTCTTTACGAGAAATTTTACAATCCTCGATGGTGAAAGTTTTAGTGGATTGCTTTTCATAAAAACCAAGGGAGCGATCCACTGGGTTTCCTCGAAGCTGAATTCTGTTTCGGTAAAAATAACCGTTTTTTGCCGGCATTTCATCGATTTCAATGCCATCGGTTTTTACGCCGGCACGTTTCAAAACTTGAAGGACGCCTTTCTTTTTCACCTCAAACTGCAAGGAGTATGGGAGGTGTTGCCAGGCGCACCCGCCGCATTTGGTGAATGACGGACAGAGGGGTGTTTCCCGGTCTTTCGAAGGCTGAAGAATTTCTACGATTTGACCGTGAGAATAGTTCTTCGTTTTTTCCGTAATGTTGATGGAAACGACGTCGCCCGGCGCGGTAAAAGGGACGAAAACAATTTCTCCAGACTCTAGGCGTGCGACACCAGAGCCTCCGCGGGCTATATCATGGATGGTAACGGTAATGGGATTCATAGGTACTTCAATTCATTCATCGGGAACTTCCGCCCGACAAAATGCACTACTCGATTACTTGATACAGAGAGACTCCTGCTGAATTTCAGCAGGAAGACGGTGGGTGCAAACGCCTGGAGTGCGGTTTTCGTTTGCTTCTGCGATTTCGCGTCCATTGAGTTTGCCTGTTTTAACGAGTTTTCCGTCGCTAAACAAAGTAAACATGTTCTGGCCTTGCTTATCTTCTTTTTTAAATTCGTAGATCCATTGATCTTCGATTGCTGAAGTTCTCACTACTGAATCGGGTGTTCCGAGGATGCTCAGTACTTGTTTTTCGCTCATTCCATATTTCAGTTTTGCGATATTTTTCGCGTTCTCAACGCCTGAAAAAGATGCGCAACCTGTCATAATGAGAGAAACACCTACTAAACTTAAAAACTTTTTCATAATGAGGACCTTCCTGCCAAGTATAGAATAACGCGTTTGCTCGGTAGAAACCAACTCTTTTTGATGTGTCGGATTATTGACGTGTTTTTGTTTCATTTTCTTCCTGATGCGTCGCATTCATGTTAGATTGTTTGGACTTAAGTATATGTCTAAAAACATTCGCAATTTTTGTATCATTGCCCACATCGATCATGGGAAGTCGACTCTGGCAGACCGCCTCTTAGAAAGGACCGGTACTGTTCACGCACGGAATATGGAAGCCCAACTTCTCGATAGTATGGATATCGAGCGCGAACGCGGAATCACCATCAAAGCTCAGAGCGTACGCTTGAACTACAAAGCAAAAAATGGGCAAGACTACATTCTCAATTTGATCGATACTCCGGGCCACGTGGATTTCACCTATGAGGTGTCTCGTTCACTCGCCGCTTGTGAGGGCGCGATCCTGGTAGTGGACGCCACTCAAGGTGTTGAAGCGCAGACTCTTGCCAACGTATTTCTCGCACTCGAGAACAACCTCGAAGTTTTCCCCGTGATCAATAAAATTGACCTCCCCTCTGCGGATGTGGAGAAGGCGAAAAAGGAAATTGATGACACGATCGGATTGATCGATAGCTCACGCGCGATTCCTTGTAGTGCAAAAGCGGGAATTGGAATCGATGAAATTTTAGAAGGAATTGTGAATTACATTCCTGGTCCGAAGGATGACGACGATGCTCCTTTGCGCGCACTCATTTTTGATAGTTGGTTTGATCAGTACCAGGGCGTGATCGCACTTTGCCGGGTGTTTGATGGCCAATTGAAGCCGGGAATGAAGATTAAGCTTCACCACGTGAACAAAGAATACGAAGTTCAAAAAGTAGGTGTGTTCACCCCTAAGTTTACGGACGCAAAAGTAATCAATAGCGGTGAAGTCGGAGCGGTGATTTGCGGAATTAAAGACGTGCGCGACATGAAAGTGGGCGACACGATCATGGACTCCAACAATCTCACTTCAAAGCCACTGGACGGGTTCAGCGAAGCAAAACCGATGGTATTCTGTGGAGTCTACCCGGTTGAAACCGACGACTATCACAACTTGAAAGAGTCGCTCGAGAAGTTGCAACTGAACGACTCAGCAATCGGATTTGAGCCAGAGACCTCCACGGCGCTTGGATTCGGATTCCGATGTGGATTCTTGGGTCTTCTTCATATGGATGTGGTTCAAGAGCGTCTTGAGCGTGAATATGGATTGAATATTATCACCACTGCTCCATCCGTGGTTTATAAAGTGACCAAAACGGACGGCGAAGTTTTGATGGTGGAAAATCCGGCGAAACTTCCCGATCCAATGGCGATTGAAATGATTGAAGAGCCCTACGTGCGCTTGAGTCTCCATATGCCGACCGAATTCGTGGGCGTGATGATGGCTCTTTGTAACGAGCGGAGAGGTTTTCAAGAAAAATTGGACTACGTGACCTCTGAACGGGTGACGCTCATCTATCATCTCCCTCTCGCTGAAATGGTTTTTGATTTTTACGATAAACTAAAAAGTTCTACTCGTGGTTATGCATCGATGGATTATGCGTTGCTCGATTATCGCCAGTCAGAACTCGTGAAAATGGATGTGTTGCTCAACGATGAGCCAGTGGATGCTCTTTCCATCATCATCCATAAAGACAAAGCACACTATAAAGGCCGCGAGTTAGTGAAAAAGCTCAAAGAACTCATCGAACGACAAATGTTTCAAATTAACATTCAAGCGGCGATCGGGTCCAAGATCGTTGCCCGTGAAACCATCTCTGCTTACCGTAAAGATGTGACCTCAAAATGTTACGGTGGGGATATTTCCCGTAAGCGTAAACTTCTCGAGAAGCAAAAAGAGGGTAAGAAGCGCATGAAGCAAGTGGGTAGTGTGGAAATTCCACAAGAAGCCTTTCTTGCTGTCCTTAAGGTGGACTAATCAGCATGGCAAAGGCTCGGCGCTCGCTCAGTACGACCCTGATCCCTCTTCTGGTTTTTCTCTTTTTATTTAGATTATTCCTACAAAACAGTTTTCCCGTCATCGGTGACGAAGCCTATTATTTTTATTGGGGACATCATGCGGCTGGGGGGTACTACGATTTGCCACCAATGATTGGTTGGTGGGAGCGGGTCTTTACGCTTTTCTCGGACGAGCCGTTCTGGCTGAGGCTTCCGAACTTATTAGTGATGATCGCGGTGGCCTTTGGTATGCGCGAATGGCTTTCGATTTCTACAGCGAGGGCTAAAGCGACGACTACCAGTTTGTTGTTCTTTTTTTCTCCGGTACCTTTTCTCGCGGTTTTGGTTTCCCACGACGTAACCTTGCTGTTTTTTACTTTTTTCTCGGCGCTGCTTTTCTACCGAGGCTATCAAGTTCCAAATCCTCGTAAGGAATTTCTTTATTCGGGGGCCTTATGGGGCGGAGCCTTTCTTTCGAAATACTTCGCAGTATTCGTTCTTCCTTTTTATCTGTTTTGGTTTTTTACGAGAAAACCGGAAGAACGGAAGTACTCTCAAATGGGCTGGTTCACCTTGGGCGCCTTTCCGTTTGTGTTTCAGCACTTTTATTGGAACGCGCACCATTGCTGGGCTAATTTTGTTTTCAATTTGGTAACGCGGCAACAAGTGGACGAAGGTCCAATTTATAAAACTTTTGGGTTTTTTGTTCTTTATCTTTTGGTTCTGATCACCCCTGTTTTTTGGCCAAACTTGATCACGAGTTCAAAAAAGAAGTGGCTTAACTCACGCTCCCAACTCGAGTCGTTTTTTCTAGGAATGTGGATCGTACCCATTTCATTTTTTGGACTAACGGCGCTGATGGGGCGAGGACAGGGCTTGCACTGGTATTTGCCTTATGTTCCATTTTTCTTCTTGTGGATTGGGCTTCGGTTCCCACTGGAAGAACTAAAAAGAAAATTGCGTTGGATGATGTACCTTACTTATCTTTTTTCCATGGTGGCGCTGGTTTCAATTCTTGCCCCAGATGCGACGATCGGGAAAATCGTGAGCAATCGTTATCCTCTCGAATATCAAGTCGCTTTCCATGGCCAGGAGTGGGCCGAGAAAATCGCAGCGGAACTCAATACGTCGATGTGGGGTGAAACAGATTTGGTTCTCACGGATGGGTATAGCCAAGCGAGTGTACTTGACCATGAGTTACACCGTTATTTTTTGAAGGATTTCTTTTGGAGCCAGGCGAGTCTTCCTCCGGTTGGTGTTTGGGGTGGTGGTACGAGATTTGGTAGAGTCTTCGATTGGACCGTTCTATTCCCGGATTTTGAGGGGAAAAATGTGGCATTTGTATCAAGAACACTCATCCCCTCGGCTCAATGGAGTACCTATTTTGAGGAATATCGAGTCAGTCAAAAAGAATTGAACGGTCAAAAATTCTGGCTTTATATGGGGCGTGGATTTCACGCTCGTCAGTACGTCGCCGATGTTTTGATTCCTTCGTGGAAGAAAAATTATCCGCATTTCTTCCTTGAAGATCTATTTCCGACTCGTTGCGAATTACGGGAATGAGTTCGTTTCTATTTGAACTCGACCATCATCAGATAGTGCGGCCCGATTTTGGGTAGTTCATATTCATTGCCCACTTTAATCAGTCCATGTCGAAGATAAAAATTTACCGCCCCGGTCCGCGCGTGGGCCCAAACCAATCTTCCTCCGGCTCGTTTTGCATGTTCAAGACAGGCGCGAAGAATCAGCTCACCACAGCCTCGGTTCCGGTGAGAGTTGGCCGTGGCCATCCCGCGCAGTCTCCAAGCTCCCGGTGCTGCCATGGACGGGATCGCGTGAACATGTTCGCAGGCTTCTGGATAAACGGTTCCGACAGCAACCAGCATTTCGCCGTCAAACACCCCGTAGTGAGCGGCATGTTCAGATTGGTCGCTCTGGAATCGCGATTCGGAAAGAGGAAGATTTGGCCTCAGAACCGCCTGCCGTAAGGGCAGGGTTTCGTCGGGCAAAATTTGCTTGAGAACGAGTAATTCCATACCGAGTAAGGATATACTCGACGTGGAGTTTATGTCCATCCTTGTCAAAAATTCCGATGTCGTTTTTGATTGTTCAATTGCGAGAACTGCTCATTTTGGTTAGGGTTCAGGTATGGAAAGTTTGATCACGATTCGTGACCTAAGCGAGCCGCAATTGCGGGCAATCCTTTCTCTTTCCTTTCAGATCAAAAAAAACCCAGAAAAATTTTCTTCCTTACTCAAGGGCAAAACCGTTCTTCAGCTTTTTGTGGAAAACTCTACCCGTACGAAACTTTCTTTTGAAACCGCGGTGAGAAAACTCGGTGGAGCGAATATTGCGTTTACGGGTGGTGCTTCGAGCATGAGTAAAGGGGAGTCGCTCCTCGATACGGTTCAAACAATCCAACAGTACGGCGTAGATGCAATCGTAATGAGACACTCCTCAGGTGGCGCGATCGATTGGATTTCCAAAGCAGTGGGTTTACCTGCAATCAATGCCGGTGACGGACAACACGAACATCCCACCCAAGCAATTTTGGATGCATTTACTCTTCTCGAGCATTGGAAAATTTCTCCGGATGCTTCGAGCCCGTTAGCAGGAAAAAGAGTAATCATTGCGGGAGATATTCTTCATTCCCGAGTCGCTCGTTCTAATATTCATTCGTTTTCCAAGCTCGGTGCCGAAATCATTCTCGTCGCACCAAAAACATTATTGCCTTCAGATCTGAGCTTATTTCCGAAAGTAACAATGATGAATCGTTGGGATACGTCGCAAGGAAAAGAGATTCTAGCGGGCGTAGATGCAGTGATGATGTTGCGTCTTCAATTGGAACGTCAAAAGGGAGCTTTTATCCCTTCATTACCAGAGTATCGTCATTTCTGGGGACTCACTCGCGAACGCGCTTCTTTACTGAAGTCGAGTGCGGTGATCTTACATCCCGGTCCGATGAATGCGGGCGTGGAAATTGATTCTGAAGTAGCCGAGTCAAGCCAATCGTTAATTTTGAAACAAGTAGAAAACGGTGTTTATGCACGGATGGGAGTTCTCGCATGCAACTCGTAATTCGTGGAGGAAGAGTCGTCGACCCTTCTCAAAAGCTAGATGCCGAAAAAGATATTTTGATCGAAAATGGTAAAATCAAAGCGGTGGATCAACCCGGCTCATTCAATTCGCTTGCTGGAGTGAAATTTGTAGAAGCGAAAGGGAAGGTCATCGCTCCCGGATTTTTCGATGCCCATGTTCACTTGCGTGAGCCCGGTTTGGAATACAAAGAAACGATCGCCAGCGGAACTCGCGCAGCAGTGCTTGGTGGTTTTTCGAGTGTCGCTTGCATGGCCAACACCTTACCGGTGAATGATTCGGCAATCACGACTCGCTACATTTTAGAAAAAGCGCGCGAAGCTAATCAGTCTCGCGTATTTGTGATTGGTGCAGTCACTAAAGGATTAAAGGGCGAAGAACTAGCGGACATCGGTTTCATGGTGGAAGCGGGAGTCCGAGCACTGAGCGATGACGGTATGCCGATCATGAATTCAGCACTCATGAGAAAAGCGATGGAATATGCATCCACTTTCGATATTCCCATTATTAGTCACGCGGAAGATTTGAATCTCTCTCACGGCGCACCGATGAATGAAGGGGCCGTGTCTTCCCTGCTCGGTTATCGCGGCAATCCAGCAGCTTCGGAAGAAATTATGGTTGCCCGTGAAATCGCACTCGCTCGTCTGACCGGTGCTCGTGTGCATATCGCCCACATTTCTACGCGCGAAGGGGTAGAGTTAGTAAAGCGTGCAAAAGAAGCAGGCCTCAATATTACAGCGGAAGTCACTCCTCATCATTTGATGATGAATGATCGGATGCTCATGAATTGCGGGCACACTTGCGATCATCGGCACGATCGTGCGGATTATAAGATGGCGCCACCTCTCCGATCATTGGAACATCAAGAAGCGCTCCTTCAGGCATTGAATGATGGAGTGATCGACATGGTCGCTTCTGATCATGCCCCACATGGGTGCATGGATAAGGAAACCGAATTTGAATTGGCTGCAAACGGAATTTTGGGACTACAAACCACCGTGCCTCTGATGCTGGAACTCGTGCATCAGAAAAAATTGAGCCTCTCACGCATGGTCGAGTCTCTCGCTTGCGCACCTTCAAAACTTTTTTCTCATCACCCATCTTTGCGCGTGGGCAATGATGCCGATATCACGATTTTAGATCTTGATCAAAAATGGAAGCTCACCCCAGCGATGCTGGCCTCAAAAAGTTCGAATTCGCCATTCTTAGGACGTGAGTTCCGCGGTGGTGCCTTTGCAACGATCGTTGCTGGAGAAGTAAAATGGAGTATGCAGTCATGAAAAACAGTGTGAAGGGTCTTTTGGTTTTAGGTTCTGGCTCAAAAGAAGAAATCTTCGAAGGGCACTACATCGGAGCTGAATTGAAAGAACCGGTTTCTGGCGAGATCGTGTTCAACACATCAATGACCGGTTACCAGGAAATTCTCACTGACCCTTCTTACGCAGGCCAAATCATCGCATTTACTTCTGCACACATTGGGAATACAGGTGTGAACCCAGAAGATGTCGAGAGCAAAAAAATCTACGCCCGCGGAGTGGTCCTCGCTGAGTATTGTGAGACTCCCTCTCACTTCCGTTCCAATGCCACTCTCGATGAATTTTTGAAAAAAAACAACGTGAGCGGTCTTTATGGTGTGGATACGAGAGCCCTCACTCTTTACTTGCGCGAACGTGGTGTGGTTCCCGGTCATTTTACCACCGAAAAATTTCATCAGGAGAAACGAATTCCAAAAGCCTTTGCTGAAAACCACGATTGGATCATGGAAGTGAGTACGAAAGAGCCTTATTGGGTGAAAGCCCAAAATCCAAAATACAAAGTAGTTGCCTACGATTACGGAGTGAAGGGACAACTCCTTCGTGAATTGCAGATGCGTGGTTGTGATGTTTTGGTGGTGCCGGCGGATTATCCGGCCGAAAAAGTTTTACAAACGATCAAGCAGGAAAAAATGCAGGGAGTGTTTCTGTCGAATGGACCCGGCGATCCTTCGGTCGCTACCTATGCGATCAAGTGTGTAAAAGAGTTGTTGGGGAAAACTCCAATTTTTGGTGTTTGCATGGGACATCAGATTCTATCGCTCGCCCTTGGCGCAAAAACTTACAAATTAAAATACGGCCATCGCGGTGGAAATCAGCCAGTGAAGAATCTTGCGAAATCATCGGTCGAAATCAGTTCCCATAACCATGGTTACGCGGTCGATGCGAAAACGCTACCGAACACGGCAAAGACCTCGCATGTGAATTTGAATGATGAATGTTGCGAGGGGATCGACGTGCCATCGATGAACGCCTTCTCAGTTCAATATCACCCGGAGAGTTCACCCGGCCCACATGATTCGAGTTACTTGTTTGATCGCTTTATCGACAGTTTTGCGCGCTAGTAGCGCAAGCGCTCATGAATTAAAATTTAGAATTGAATCCGTAGATGTGTTTCACGTCGATATGAGAAAAACGTTGATGCTTGAGTTTCATCTGTGCGAATTGAAGAATGAGCTCAAGATGCCGAGCGCGGTCTTGAAAGCGAATTTTTTTGATTTCACTTGAGATGAAGGACTTCATTTCCACCGGATGGAAGCAAAATCCTTGAGAGAAGAAAAATTTTCCATCGTGCGGAAACAATCTTGCTTCAAAAATATCGCCGCGGGCAAAGGCCTGATTCAGTCGCGGTTCAATGACCTTGTGTTTTTTTCTGCTAAATAAATCCTGGACGATCAGTTTTTTGCCGAAGAGTGAGAAGCCGCAAAAAACGAAGATCGAATGAATAGAGTGGGAGAGGTCGTCCACAAGTGCTTTTTCACTTTCCGAGAAATCGATCTGGTTTTGACGAATGTAATGGGTGATGGGTGGAATGCCTAAACTGGGAATAATCCGGTCGAAGAGATACCAGTCCATGAAAAGGCTCATGCGCTGTTCAAATTCAGAGTCGTCATCGTGGACGGTGCCGGCTTGGTCGAAAAATTCTTGTTTGGCTTTGAATACCTCAGGATAGAATTCTCCCGTGGTGTAGATTTCCATTAAGGTGCTTAATTTTTTTTGGAGGTCGTCGGCCATGCTTCCACGCTACGAAAAAATACACGCAATTGCAAGAACGGCACTCAGAGCTCCCCCGGTCCAAAGTAGACTAACCATAGATTTAAGTATGCGCGATGCTCCATGAATGGAAAATGTGTCTAATATGACAATTTTTGCGGTTAGGTAGCGTGTCCCTGACTGTCAAAAGCGTTTACAGTCACCTGTATGCTTTGTACACATTAATTACACCTAGTCTATTTAGTTCGATCTGGATCTGCTCCCGTCTGGCATGTTTACTGCTCTATACAGGTTAGATAATAGAGGAAATTATATGAAATTAGTTAAATCACTTTCGGTTTTTGGTTTGATCGCGGTCATCGTTACGGCCTGCGGCTCGAGTGTTCCAACGACGGTTATTGGTGGTTATAACCAAGGCGCAGTCGGTGGGCAAAGTGGGAACACGATCGCGGGTACTCCGATCACGTCTGGTGGCACGGTTACCGGTTACGAAGCTACGTCCGCAATCCTCGGTGGATATCAACAAGTTTATGGAAATGCGATTAACTTTACCGCGCAAGTGAATGCGGGCGATAAAATTACGGTGAATCTATCGAGCGTACAATACATCGCTACTGAAGTAGAGTGTACGGGCGCACTTCATTCAATCATGAGCTCGTCGTCCGGGCTTGGATCTCCTCAAACATTGTCTGGAGCAACTGTTCAAATCAACGGCGTTGCGGTGAATCCGGGAACACAAACGGTCACCACTAGTGGAACATTATCTCTGAGTGCAACCCTGACCAATACTTATGTGTGTCCTACCAATGGTCCGGCTGCAACCGGCTTGGCATTCTTGGTAAATTTTGGAACCGCGATCACCAGAACTTATTGTGTAGATACCAACGGCGTATCGATGGCTTGTCCTTAAATCAAAATTGAAATCACGCCGGCGGAGTCGTCTCGCAAAAGTAAGAATTCTTCCGCGCAGTTTCTAAAATGGTAGTGAACGCCGGATGCTTCACTCGCCAATTCAACTCAGGCAATCTTAAATCCATATATTCCAAAGTCACACAGAGATCCCATGCAGCCTGGGTGAGTCCTTCACCGCAACTCTTCTCTCTAAACCAAACATCCGAGGGTGCGTCGGCCAAATAAGCAAGTGTCGCTTGCATCGACTCGACATGATCTTTCAGCCAACGTGGAGAGGGCACTTCGTGCATCTTCGCTTCTTGGAAATAAAGCACCAAACTTTGCATCACGCCTTCAGCCCATACGGCCGCTTGTCTTGCATTGAGTTTTGCATTGAGGTCTGCCGGCCAAATGCCCCCGTGAGTGTCGTTCAAATATTCAAGAATATTCGCAGAGTCAGAAACGGGACCATGTGCCGTTACCAGAGTTGGAACCAGCGCGAGCGGATTTGCGGATTGTAAGGCTGGGTTATCTTGAAACACATCTACCATTTTTTCTTCATATGAGATCGCGAGGCGATGCAGCGCCAAGCGAATGCGGCGGGCAAATGGGGACCGGAGACTGGCATATAAAATTGGCTGAAATTGGTGCATAGAGTGTTTTTTATGCTAGCATGAAAAACATGCTCAATCCAAAACGCATCTTGGTTACGAAGTTCCGCGCCATGGGAGACACGATTCTTCTGACGGCCGCGTTACGTGAACTTCATCGGAATTTTCCTCAGGCACAGATACACGTCGCAGCGACTGAGCCTTGGATTTGGTTGCTCGATGGTTTTCCAGGAGTGACAAAACTTTGGCCAGTCACCTGGCACAATGATCGAGCTGCTCGCACGAAGGCCGCGACCCGTCTGGCGTTTCAATTGCGAAAAGAACAATACGATTTGGTTTGCGGATTTCACTCATCCCCGGCCGCTGCAATGGTGGGACTCACCACCGGCGCAAAAATTCGGGCGATTCATTTCCACAGTTTTAAGGCGAAGAATATGTATTCAACCGTGATCATTCCTGGAAAAGGAACGATGAAACCGGTCGTCGAGCGTGACTTAGATACGATTCGCGGCCTCGGCTTGGATATTCCCGAAGGCGTCATGCCGAAAATTTTCTTAAAGGATGAAGAGAAATCATTTGCGAAAGAAGAGTTCAAAGCCTGGGGACTTACCAATCCTGTGCTTGGCCTCGCGCTCGGCGCTTCTCGCCCCACAAAACTTTGGCCACTTCATCGTTTTGCGGAAGTAGCGCAGAAATGGGTGAGTGAGACGAAGGGTAGCGTGTTGGTGATCACTGGTCCCGGCGAAGAATCACTCGTGGAGGAGTTCTATAAGGCGATTCCACAGAATGCTGAACTCCGTAAATCGATACAAGTCATGCCGGTAGCAAACGTTCGCACCCTAGCTGCTCGAATTTCACAATTAAATGTGTTGGTTGGAAACGATTCTGGTCCTCGACATTTGGCAACGGCCCTTGAGATTCCGACCGTCACTATTTTCGGACCTGAACATCCGCTGGAGTGGCATCCTTATCCACAAAATATGCACCCAAGATTATTTTTAGAGCCGCTCCACTGCCGAAATAATTCGGAACCCGGATCGCCTCCGTGGTGCGGACTTCGCGAGTGTATCGTGGAAGCCCACCAGTGTATGAATAAAATTAGCTCTGATCAAGTGAACGTTGAAATGCTTCGGGTGTATGGAGAATATGGCAAAAATCTCGGGATTTAGCCTTGTTCGTAATGGAGTCAGTTTTGATTACCCATTTTTAGAATCTTGGCGATCCGTACTTCCGATCGTGGACGAGCTGGTCCTCAATATTGGTAAGAGCGACGATCAGACCCTCGCGGTCGCAAAAAAATTTGCCGCCGAAGAGGGCAATGGCAAAGTTCATATCTTCGAATCCGAATGGCCTTTGAACGATCCCGAAAAGAAGAAATCAGGACTCATTCTTTCGGAGCAAACCAATTTAGCGCTCGGTCAATGCGCATTCGATTGGTGTTTTTATATTCAGGCGGATGAAGTCATTCATGAAGACGACTATGCTTTGATCCGTGCAGCCGTGAATGCAGCCGAATCTCAAAATCTTGAGGCGGTGGTTTTTAACTACGCACATTTTTATGGGTCGTTTAACGTCATTCAAAATACGCGTTCGGCCTATCGACGTGAGATGAGAATGATTCGTAAATCTTCGGGTGCCAGAAGTGTCGGAGACGCTCAAAGTTTTTTGAAGCCTGGAGGCGAAAAACTGAATGCGCTTCTCAGCAAGGCCCGAATTTTCCATTATGGGTGGGTGCGTACCCCCGAGGCGATGAAAGAAAAGACCGAGTTCATGGACCAGCTTTATCATGGAAATCATGTTCAAAAATCTGACAACTACCTCTACAAGCGCTTTTGGGGCCTTCAGGAGTATTCTGGCACTCATCCGCGGGTCATGAGCGAGCGGATTCGTACCAAGGGTTGGAACTGGGATCTGAAAAATTCACCATTTATTTTTTCTGCTTCAGACCTGAAAAAAGCTGTTTTAGACTTATATGAAAGAGCAACAGGGTGTCGTCCCTTTGAGTTCAAAAATTATAAGGTCAGAAGAAATGAAAATGAATAAATCCATGAAGCCTCTCAAAATTCTCATCATCGATAATAATCGTGAAGAAAATTGCTTTGGAAGTAAGGAGCTGGTGGACTTAGCAATGAAAATGGCTCCAACCGGCTCTGAGGTTATCGTTCGTCGCGCACCGGAATTGGATTTGCCGCACTTTGATCATTATGTCGATGCGATGGTGATTTCTGGATCCATCACTTCATGTTTGGAAACCAAAGAACCGTGGATCAAGCCTTATGATCATTTTGTTACCGAGCATATAAAGAAAGGCACGCCGATTTTGGGAGTCTGTTACGGACATCAAACTATTGCGAGATGTTTGGAGAGACTAAACGGAGGCGAGCCTAAGTTGCGAACTGCTGAGAACGCGGAACTAGGTTGGAAAAAAGTTCAGGTCACCGAGAAGGTGAATTTACTAGAAGGACTCGGAGATCATTTCTATACCTATCATTCTCATTATGAAGAGGTGTATGAGACTCCTCCTGGTGCGAAAAAATTTGCGGAAACAGATCACTGCCAGCTTCAGGGATTCGAAGTACATGGCAAACCAATTTTTGGAATTCAGTTTCATCCGGAGTATGCGGTGGATGATGCTGAAGAGTCTCTTGCTCGCAAGATCAAAAGAGGTGTGCGTTCGGATTGGATTTTAAATGCAGGTAAGGGCGACGAGCTCTACGACGAAAACGTTGGAAAGGTTATTTTTGGAAACTTCTTCCGAATTGCAAACAGTCAGCGTTAAAGAACGAATCAAGCTCATCTTGAAATTTTTGTTGGTAGGAGTGGTTTTCTGGTACTTATCCAAAAAGGGACTGGTGACCGCTGAAAGCTTTCACCACTTGATGGCGTCGCCACTCACCGTTTTTGTGGTGTTGTTGCTGACCACGATCAATACCATCCTCGGAGCTTTTCGCTGGAGAGTGTTGTTAGATGCGAAAGGTGCCAAAGTATCTTTTTTTAGGGTTTTAGAACTGAATCTCATTGGCAGTTTTTTTAACATCGCCCTCCCAGGTGCGGTGAGTGGAGATTTTGTGAAAGCTGTTTTTGTATCAAAACAATTCCCCGAAAAAAAACCGGCGGTGTTTGGCAGCATGTTGTTAGATCGGTTTCTGGGAATGTCGGCAATGGTTTTTGTTGCCGCTGTTTCGGCTTTGGTGAGTACTTTCGTAAATTGGGGTGGCCAATTGCCGACTGCATTGCTGTTGTCGATCGGAGCAATCGGTGCCGGCGCCTTTTTATTTTTGCTCTATATGTTTTTGTCGCACAAAAAAGACCCTCTTTTTTCACTCATTCAGTGGGTCACCAAGCGCCATACTCGTCTGCAGTTGGTCGATAAACTGTATTTGGGTGTAATGGAGTATCGGACCCGACCTCGCGCAGTCCTCATCGCTGTTGCTCAGTCGATCGTGATTCATATGTTTCTAATTTTATTGGTGTTTGCGATTAGTGAAACGGTCTCTGCAACGCCGATTCCACTGATTGCCTTGGCGGTCATCGTTCCGATTGGGATGCTGACGACGGCGATCCCGGTATTACCGGCGGGTGTCGGTACCGGGCATGCAGCATTTTTTGCTCTTTTCAAATTGGTAGGCTCGGAGCAAGGCGCAGAAGTTTTTAGTTTATTTGTGATGCTTCAGATTCTGACTGGTTTGATCGGTGGTGTTGTCTATCTACGCAGTACCGCCAAGGCAGCTGTTGTCAAAACAGTGTAGTTCGGTTTTTGGTACGCCTTCTGCATCCTGAGACGAATGAAATTTCCATATCAACTCCGCGCAGATCAGCTCGATGCATTCTCAGAACTAAAAAAACATGATCATCTGATCTACATTGCGCCAACGGGGAGCGGTAAGAGCATTCTCTTTCAAAAATATATCCATGAACGCCCGAAAGTTCGTGCAGTATTGATTTCGCCGCTTAATGCGCTTTCACGACAACAAGAAGAG
>Ga0206918_1046_pt1 | contig 30457 bp, 27 predicted proteins | sample Alteio_BWOrgHeat_69_FD_152950 | JGI IMG/M metagenome (GOLD analysis project Ga0206918, IMG submission 152950) | Enriched cells from forest soil in Barre Woods Harvard Forest LTER site, Petersham, Massachusetts, United States -... | ecosystem: Environmental > Terrestrial > Soil > Temperate forest >... | reverse complement strand
AACCGCTTTGAACTGGATGATATTGCATTCGAAGAACCCAGTCTTCATTTTTTCAGTTTCAATAACCCTATCGGAGCCTGCAAGCACTGTGAAGGCTTTGGCAGCGTCATTGGAATTGATGAAGACCTGGTGATACCCGACAAGAGCCTGAGCGTTTATGAAGATGCGGTGGCTTGCTGGAAGGGTGAAAAGATGAGTGAATGGAAATCAGAACTGGTGCTCAACGCCCATAAATTCAATTTCCCTGTTCATACACCCTGGAATGAACTGAGCCGTGAAGAGAAAGAATTGGTGTGGAATGGGAACAAACATTTTGGAGGCTTGCATGCCTTCTTCAAATTTATTGAATCACAAAGCTATAAGATACAATATCGGGTCATGTTGAGCCGATATCGCGGAAAGACCACCTGCCCGGAATGCAAAGGAACCCGGCTGCGCAAAGATGCCAGCTATGTGAAGGTATCGGGTTATTCGATCACCGACATCGTGCTGATGCAGGTTAAAGCTTCTTTGCAGATACTTAAAAACATTAAGCTTAGTCCGCATGACAGTATCGTTGCCAAGCGTATTCTGACTGAAATCACAAGCCGGTTACAGTTTCTCTGCGATGTTGGTCTGGGGTACCTCACGCTCAACCGACTTAGCAATTCACTCAGCGGTGGAGAATCCCAGCGTATCAACCTGGCTACTTCACTTGGGTCGAGCCTGGTGGGCTCTATGTATGTGTTGGATGAGCCGAGCATAGGGCTTCATCCCCGCGATACCGAACGCCTCATCAAGGTGCTCCAGTCGCTCCGGGATCTTGGCAATACGGTTATTGTGGTAGAGCATGATGAAGAAATTATGCGTGCAGCCGATCAGATCATTGATATAGGACCGGGAGCAGGCACACTGGGAGGAAACCTTATTTTTCAGGGCAGCGGGAAGGCGCTCGAAGCAGAAACAGAAAGTCTGACCGCACGCTACCTGACAGGAAAAGATAAAATTCAGGTTCCAGCCAAAAGAAGAGCCTGGAAAAATTTCATTGAGATCACCGGCGCAACTGAAAATAATTTAAAGAACCTGCAGGTTCGCTTTCCACTGCAAACGCTTTGCGTCATCACCGGAGTAAGTGGCTCGGGAAAGACATCACTGGTAAAAAGAGTCCTGTATCCAGCACTTAAAAAAATTCATGGTGGTTATGGTGAACAGAGCGGAGCCTATGATAAACTGAAGGGCGATTACAAGCTAATTCAGGCGGTGGAGATGATAGACCAGAATCCGATTGGAAAATCATCCCGCTCCAACCCGGTAACCTATGTGAAGGCTTACGATGAAATAAGAGCCCTGTATGCCGATCAGGCGCTTGCTAAAATGAGAGGTTATAAGCCAGCTCAGTTTTCCTTCAACGTCGACGGAGGGCGGTGCGAGGTATGTGAAGGTGAAGGAGAAGTGGTGATTGAGATGCAGTTTATGGCCGATGTTCACCTGACGTGCGAGGCCTGTGGCGGAAAACGGTTTAAGATGGAGACCTTGGAAGTCCTGTACCGGGATAAGAACATATCTGACATCCTCGACATGACAGTGGCCGACTCCATCCAGTTTTTCTCCAGTGCAGAAAAGCCGGGTCCAGCGGAGAAAAAAATCATTCACAAACTAAAACCTTTGGAAGAAGTTGGATTGGGGTATGTCCACCTGGGACAATCTTCCAGCACCTTGAGCGGCGGAGAGGCCCAACGTATCAAGCTGGCCTCTTTCATCGGTATGGGCAGCCATGCCTCCCCTACCCTGTTTATCTTTGATGAACCAACCACCGGTCTGCATTTTCACGACATCAACAAACTGCTCATCGCTTTCAACGCGCTGCTTGCCCAGGGGCATTCCCTGCTGATCATCGAACACAATACGGAAGTGATTAAATGTGCGGACTGGGTGATCGACCTCGGTCCGGAAGGCGGAAATGAAGGCGGTTACCTCATCTTTGAAGGCACTCCTGAAAACCTGGTCAAATGCAAAGCCTCGGAGACCGGGAAATACCTGAAAGGCAAACTCTGAGCATTCTTCACTGATACGCTTGCCAAATGAAACGAAATTGGTCAAATAAAAAGGATGAATCCAACGAACTGGGATTCGGATCCAAGGTAGTGGAACGAAACACCCGTTTCATTCATCCCGACGGCTCGTTCAATATCCGGAGGAAGGAAATTTCCGCCTGGGGATCCACCAGCATCTACCATCACCTGATCACGATTTCCTGGAGAAAATTCAACACCATCGTATTGAGCTATTTTATGCTCATGAATGCTTTTTTTGCTGTTTTGTATTACCTCACCGGCATGGAAAATATGGTGGGGAGTAAATCGGTAACTGCCCTGGGCAAATTCTTTGACGGATTCTATTTCAGTGCCCAGACACTGACTACAGTTGGATATGGAGGACTCTATCCCGGAAGTCACCTGATGAATGCCATCGCAGCAGTAGAGGCACTCTTCGGTGTGTTAGGGTTTGCACTGATCACCGGTCTCCTGTACGGACGTTTTTCAAGACCCACCGCTAAAATTATTTACAGCAAAAATGCCATCATTGCACCTTTCCGCGATGGCACAGCGTTTCAATTTCGTCTGGCCAATCAGATCCGCAACAGCCAGCTGATTGATGTGGAATGCCGGTTGTCGGTTTCTTTCCTGGAAATGGATAAAGGCACCAAGGTCCGCCGGTTCCGCCCATTGGAGCTGGAAGTTAAAAACATCAATTTCTTTCCCATGACATGGACCATCAACCATATCATAACTCCCGAAAGTCCGATATATGGAATGTCTTCGAAAGACCTGGAAGAAGCGGATGCTGAATTCATGATCCTGCTCACCGGGTTTGACGATACCTTCTCACAAACCGTCAATTCCCGTTCTTCCTATAAATATTTTGAGACCGTTCACGGAGCTAAATTCCGCAGTGTCTTTAGTTTTGATGAAAAAGGCCGCACGGTTCAGGATCTCAGTCTGATCAGTGTGTATGATCAGGCCGAATTGCCGGTAGTGAGTCAGGAAAAGGAAGAGGCTTTTTCATAAAACAAGAAAATAAATTTTAAATGCTAAATACTTAATAATTTATAATTAAGTATTTAGCATTTATCATTAATTCTGCATTCACTTTACCAACCCTTCTTCCTTAAACTGCAACTCAAATAACCTCCTGTACCTTCCGTCCCGGGCAAGCAATTCCTGGTGACTACCACTTTCCAGGATTTCACCATGATCCATCACAATAATCTTATCGGCTTTTTGGATGGTAGCCAGACGGTGAGCAATGACGATGGAGGTACGTCCGGCAGTCAGTTTTTCGGTAGCTTGTCTGATGAGCAGCTCCGATTCGGTATCAATGGATGAAGTCGCTTCATCGAGAATAAGTATACGGGGCTGATAGACATAGGCCCGGATAAAAGCAATCAACTGACGCTGTCCGGCAGACAATACTGCTCCACGCTCCTGTACGTTATAGTCATATCCTCCCGGAAGCGCCATGATCAGGTCATGGGCTCCTACTGCCTTGGCTGCTTCCATCACCTGCTCCAGAGAAATATCCGGGTTATTGAGTGTGATATTATTGACAATGGAATCGGAAAAAAGGAACACATCTTGTAAGACCACACCAATATTGCGTCGTAACGAGGTGATCTCATATTCGGTAATGTCCCGGCCGTCAATGGCAATGCTTCCTTTCTGAAATTCGTAGAACCGGTTAAGCAAGTTGATCACAGAAGATTTTCCGGAACCGGTAGACCCCACCAATGCGACAGTCTCTCCGGGCTTTACTGAAAATGAAATCCCCTTCAGCACAAAGGTTTCATCCGTATAAGCAAACCAGACATCCCGGTATTCGAGACCGCCTTTGATTGTGGAGGCATCTATGCTCCCGGATGTTATCATCCGGTCATCATTTTCAATAATTTTAAAAACGCGTTCGGATGCGACAATACCCATCTGCAATGTATTAACCCGGTCGGCCATCATGCGTATTGGCCGGAACATCATGTAAATAAGCATCACAAAAAAAGTAACTTCCCCGTAATTGATTGCGCCGGAAAACATCTTAATTCCTCCATACCAGACCAATAGGGAGAGTGCGAGTGCAGAAAGGATTTCCACCACCGGAAAAAACACGGAGTAGGCAAAAACAGCCCGGATATTCGCATCCCGGTGAGCGGCATTGATTTTCTCAAACTTACCGAGTTCTCTTTTTTCCTGGTTAAACACCTGCACTATTTTCATGCCCGTGATGTGCTCCTGTACAAAGGCGTTCAGGCGGGCTACTTGCGTTCTCACATCCTGAAAAGTGGCTTTGATGGCATTCTTAAAAATATTGGTTGCAAGCAACAGTAGCGGAATAGCAGTGAGTACGATCAGCGCCACCTGCCAATTGACCCAAAGCATGACTACTACATACACCAACAAGGTGAGCAAGTCGCCCATGATAACGATAAAGCCTTGGGAAAAAATATCGGCAATGGCTTCGATGTCTGATACCACCCGTGTAACAATTGTCCCCAAGGGAGTACGATCAAAATAACGCAACCGGAAATAGGTAATGTGTTCAAACAAGAAGGTGCGGATATCCCGTATGATATTTTGGCCCAGCCAGTTTGTGAGAAAAGTATTTCCAAACTGTAAAAGGGCTTCGGCCAGGAGCATGGTGACCAGCAAGGCTGACATACGCACCAGACCCGGCTCATCTCCTTTAAGAATGTATTCATTTACGATGCGCAATACCAGCAAGGGTCGGACCACCGATAGCAGGGATCCAAGGATCGTGGTTAGGATGGCAAAATAAAACGTTATCCGGTAAGGTTTCACGAAACGAAAAACCTTCCTCAACTGAGAAACATCCACTATTTTACCACTTACGGTCTTGGCTGGTTCGCTCATACACTAAAAATTTCTGGAGGGTAAGCAACATGCAGCAGATACAATCCACCCGCCGGCACAGAAGCGCCCGCTGCACTGCGGTTCTTTTCTTCAATTATCCGCCTCATGTCATCCAACGTTATTTTACCTCTGCCGACATCAAGCATGGTACCCACAATCGCACGTACCATATTTCTGAGAAAACGATCTGCCTGGATCAGAAAATGCAACCTGTCCTCCTCCTCTATCCAGCGCGCCTCCATGATGCGGCAGATATTTGTTTTTACCTGGGTGAGGTTTTTGCTGAAGCAACCAAAGTCCGAATATTCGAAAAGCAATGCACAGGCGTTTTTCATGGCTTCCACATCCAGATTTTTCCGGAGCAGCATTGCGCGGTCTTTCAGAAAGGGATTTTTTACAAATGTCATGTCGTACCGGTAAGTTCGCGAAAGGGCATCAAACCGGGCATGTGCTTCAGGAATCATTTTGTGCAGCTTGCTGACGGCAATGTCTTCGGGAAGTACGCAGTTCAGGTGATAGATGAAATCAGGGTCTTCGGCGACTTCCGGTTTGACACAATCAAAATGGGCATAAAAATCCAAGGCATGCACACCTGTGTCGGTTCTGCCGCAACCGATGGTTGGGGTACTTACCCGCAACAATTTCTCGAGCGCCGCATCCAGGACAGATTGCACACTTTGCGCATTGGCTTGCACTTGCCAGCCATGATAGCGGGTTCCTTTGTACGACAATTGAAGAAAATACCTTTGCACGGGTTTCAAGTAGAAGAAGGTCAAAGTTACGGATTAACCGCATAAGTCGTTACTGCGAATGGCCCTGCAAGGACGAAACATAGAAATGCCTATTTTTGATCATGCAACGCATAGCACTGCTTTCCGACACGCACAACTACCTGGATCCCGGATTATTCAAATACCTGGACTCCTGCGATCAGATCTGGCATGCCGGAGATATTGGAACAGTGGGCATATGCCATGCGCTTCAAAAGATAAAACCGGTGACTGCTGTTTATGGCAATATTGACGGGAGCGATGTTCGAAAAGAATACCCCGAAGAACAGCATTTTACCTGCGAAGGAGTAAGCGTATACATGGTTCACATCGGTGGATACCCCGGCCATTACCCTGCTGCGCTAAAGAAAAAACTGGAGCTATTGAAGCCTGCTCTTTTTATCTGCGGGCATTCACATATCCTTCGGGTAATGTATGACAAGCAATTAAATTTTCTTCACATCAACCCGGGAGCATGTGGCATCCACGGCTTTCATCAGGTAAAGACCCTTATCCGGTTCAGCCTGCAAAATTCAGAAATTAAAGACCTGGAAGTCATTGAATTGGGGAAACGTTAATGTCTTATCCGGAAGCTGTAGAAACGTTTAAAATTATTTGCAATTCAAATATTATTCGTAATATTGCAACAACAAGTCTCAATTGAAGGGCTGGATTTGACAGGGTAATGCAATCAAAACTTACTTAGCGGACAGCCTCCCCAACCTTTATTCTAATCTTCTTATCTAAAAAGTTCAGAGTATTCCTCATTAACATCTTCTTCTTCAACCTTAATACAATTCTTATTACATGTACGACATTATTGAACTGAATGGCAAGCTTGTTGGCGAGCTTAGGGATATTGCAAAACAGATGAACATTCCCAAGTTTGAAGCCCTCAAAAAACAGGAACTTATCTACAAAATTCTGGATCAACAGGCCATTAGTCCGACTTCAAAACCCGGTTCTAATCACAAGCATGATGCGGACAAACCCAAGCGTGCTCGCAAGATTCGCCTGGAAAATGCAGAACCAGAAGAAGAGGCGGATGAAACACCTTCTCTCTTTGCAGCTCCTGAAGTCCACGAACAGCCACAAGTAATTGCACCCTCCATTCCTTCCCAACCTACCGAACTTGCTCCTGTTGCAGAAGTGATACCGGAAGCTCCTGTATCCACGATCCACGAACTTGGTCCGGAACAAAGGAAGGAACATGATGAGCACGAAAAAAACGAATTTCAGAACAGACAAAAATACCCGGAACGCAGAACACCGGAAGTACAGTTCAATTTCGATGGTATTGTATCCAGTGAAGGGGTATTGGAAATTATGCCTGATGGCTATGGTTTCCTGCGCTCAGCGGACTACAACTACCTGAATTCACCCGATGATATCTATGTATCTCAATCCCAGATCAAGTTGTTTGGTCTGAAGACTGGTGACAACGTTTGCGGAACGATTCGCCCTCCGAAAGAAGGCGAAAAATATTTTCCGCTGATCAAAGTAGAAAAAATCAACGGACGCGACCCGTCTTATATCCGTGACCGCGTACCTTTCGATCACCTGACTCCTTTATTCCCTTACGAAAAACTGACTCTGACCGGACACAGCAAGAGCAGCCTCTCTACCCGTATCGTTGATTTGTTTACACCGATCGGTAAAGGGCAACGTGGACTGATTGTCGCTCAGCCGAAGACCGGTAAGACTAATTTATTAAAAGAAGTTGCGAATGCCATTGCAGAAAACCACCCGGAAGTATATTTGATTATTCTGCTGGTAGACGAACGTCCAGAAGAGGTGACGGATATGGCTCGCAGTGTAAAAGCAGAGGTAATCTCATCGACTTTTGATGAGCCTGCCGAACGCCATGTGAAAATTGCAAACATTGTTTTAGAGAAAGCCAAACGTATGGTCGAGTGCGGTCATGATGTGGTTATTTTGCTTGACTCCATTACCCGTTTGGCACGTGCTTACAATACGGTTTCTCCTGCTTCCGGAAAAGTACTCTCCGGTGGTGTTGATGCCAATGCACTTCATAAACCCAAACGTTTCTTTGGTGCAGCCCGTAAAATTGAAGATGGAGGATCGCTTACAATCCTGGCTACCGCACTTACCGAAACAGGTTCCAAGATGGACGATGTAATCTTTGAAGAATTCAAAGGTACCGGTAACATGGAACTGCAGCTTGATCGTAAGCTCAGCAACAAACGGATCTTCCCTGCTATTGACCTGGTTTCTTCCAGCACCCGTCGCGACGACCTGCTTGTTGAAAAAGATGTATTACAACGCCTCTGGGTGCTGCGCAATCACCTGGCCGATATGAACGAACTCGAAGCGATGGAGTTCCTCCTCCGCCAGATGCGTAATACTGCCACCAACGAAGAGTTCCTTATTTCCATGAATAAATAATTCCTTTCCCCTAAAGTATCCTCCACCGGCGGATTACTTTAGGGGATTTTTCTCCCTATGAAAATAGCAGTTAAATACGGATTGTTCACTGCAGCCGTTGTTGTAGGCTGGATGGTGCTGGGTTATGCTTTTAATCTGGAAAAACTTTTCGGAAGAAATGCCGGCATGATGGGCCTCATTTTTTATGCTATCGGTATTTATTTCAGTGTCAAACACACCTGCGACAAAGAAGCTACACGGCCTGTTGATCCGAGGGTATTACTCAAAGCAGGATTGATCACATCTGTGCTTGTATCGCTCGCTTATTGCGTATTTATTTTCATCATCACCGAAATCCTTGAAAAAGTAAGTGCTCCTGCCGGCAATAAAATAATGGGACTTCTCATCCTCTTTATCATGAACCTGCTTGCGGGTGGGCTTTTTTCGGTGTTACTGGCGTTCTTCTACGCCCGCAAAACAAACTAGTTTTCTTTCAGGTTGTCTCCCAGCTGTTTCAGGTCTACCCCGTCAAAATTTCCGGAACTCATCATCAGTAAGTTGGAGTCTTTCCACGATTTTGCTTTCAGCATCGCCATCAGTTGAGCCGAATCGGTATATACATGAAGGTTCTTGCCTCCAAAAGCGGCAGCTACCTGTTCGGGTGAGATTGCTTTCAGCTTCTTGTGTTCGATGGTATGCGGATTATAATACACATACGCTTCGTCGGCCAGTGCCATGGAATCGCGGTATTCATCCAGGAATGTTTCATTCAGGCTGCTGAAGGTGTGAAGCTCCATACAGGCCACGAGACGTCTGCCCGGGAACTGATTCTTCACGGCGGCCGTGGTGGCTTTCAGCTTGGACGGTGAATGGGCAAAATCTTTATACAAGGCGAAGGACTTGCTTCTGCGAACCAACTCCAGTCTGCGTGCGGCTCCTTTGAAACTGGTAATTGTCCTGTAAAAATCGGAGTCGCTCACTCCAACCTGGTTGCATACCAGCCTCGCTCCATTCAGGTTCATTAAGTTGTGCTCTCCAAAAACAAGCAGCGGATACTTTTCGCCGCTCTGGTTATCGATCACCACAGTCTCCCCGTTTTCGACCAGATAGGAAGGTATCCCATAAGGATAGCGGCGAACATCACTCCTTGCTTCTTTTGCCACGGCATTCACCTCGGGGTCAGACTCACAATAAACAAGACTGCCGTTTTTAGCAATCAACCCCACGAAAATCCGGAATTGCTCCACGTAATTTTCAAACGTTGGAAAAACATTGATGTGGTCCCAGGCAATACCGCTTAAAATGGCGATGGTCGGATGATACAAATGGAATTTGGGGCGTCTGTCTATAGGAGAAGACAGGTATTCATCGCCTTCGATCACTGCAAGAGGTGCTTCGCGCGTTAAACGAACCATGGTGTCGAATCCTTCCAGTTGCGCACCCACCAGGTAGTCACAATCTTTACCCAGTGCATGAAGCACGTGCAGGATCATAGCTGTTATCGTAGTTTTACCGTGGCTTCCACCCACCACAATACGGATTTTGTCTTTCGTCTGTTCGTATATGTATTCCGGATAGGAATATATTTTCAGATCCAATTCCTTCGCTCTCAGCAGCTCGGGATTGTCGGCACGGGCATGCATTCCTAGTATCACAGCATCGATACTTTTATCCAGTTTCGATGGAAACCATCCGGTAGCAGGTGGCAATAAGCCAAGTTTCTCGAGTCTGGTACGGCTGGGTTCTACAATCTCATCATCCGACCCGGTGATGAGAAATCCCTTCCGGTGCATGGCAATGGCCAGGTTATGCATGGCGCTTCCGCCTATAGCTATAAAATGAATCTTCATACGCGTTCGTTAGCAGTTATCTATTCCTTCAAACTTACACAAGGGAATGGTCCTTCCAGGAAAATGGAAATTTAGTTTTTAACACCTTACTGTTATTTGAGCATCCGTCACATTCCCTGGTCTGGCCCAGACAGACCGATCCAAACAACCTTTTTTTAGTATCTTCGCTCATTCCCTGTTTCTCATACCGAAAAGGGACAACCAAAACTTATTCTGCATGCAACGAACTCGAATAACTGCTTATGGCTTTGCCTTTATAGGGGCAATTGGAATACTAATTTCTTCTTGTGGTCAGCCTGCTGCCAAAAAAACAGACGGAGGCTTCAAACACGACCCTTTGGCAGAACAGCGGGACACCACTGTAAATCCTGGCAATGACTTCTGGAATTACGCTTGTGGAGGATGGTTTAAAGCCAACCCCATACCTCCAACCGAAAGCAGCAACGGTATCTACCTCACTGTTCAGGACAGCATCAACCACATCATACACATGATATGCGATGATTGTGCTGCAAAGCCCGGTGACAAAGGCACTGTTCGCCAAAAAATCGGTGATTTTTATGCAAGTTCAATGGATACTCTCACCCGTGAAAAGGAAGGAATGAAACCCTTGGAGGCAGAACTCAAAAAGATTGACGGTTTGACTAACAAACACGATGTATTGACCGAATGTGCCTACCTGCATACCATTGGGTGCGGCTCTATGTTTTCATTTTATATCTCCAGGGACGATAAGATCAGTTCCAAATACGCTGTATTTGTGCAACAAGGCGGCCTGGGTTTACCTGAAAGGGATTATTACCTGAAAGAGGACGGTCGTACAAAAAAAATAAGAGCAGCCTATCAGGAACATGTGGCACGTATGTTTGAACTGAGCGGAGATGCTCCGGCTCTTGCTAAAAAAGAAGCACAAGATATTCTGGAAATAGAAACTAAACTGGCCACCCTTTCCAGAACAATGGAAGCCTTGCGTGACCCATACAAAAACTACAACAAAAAGTCGTTGGCTGAATTCAATAAACTGACACCTTCCATCGATTGGAAAGAGATGTTTGGATTATTCGGCCTATCGAATGTGGATACGGTCATTACCGGACAGCCGGAGTTTTTAACCGGCCTGGATAAATGCCTGCAAGGTCCTATTGACCAATGGAAGCCTTATTTCAAATGGCAGCTCCTCGACAAGTATGCCGAATTCATGAGTGCTGCTTTTGAAAAAGAAGATTTCCACTTCAACCATACTGTGATGACCGGATCGATGGTACAACGTCCGCGTTGGAAAAGAATGGTGGAGCTTACAGAAGGCACGTTAGGTGAAATAGTAGGACAGGAATATGTGGCCCATTATGTACCGTCAGACGCCAAGGAGCGTCTGACCACTATGGGTAAAAATATCGTAAGCGTATATGCCGACCATTTAAAAGGTCTGGACTGGATGTCGGATGAAACAAAGAAAAAAGCCTTGCATAAACTGGATGGTGTTGTGATGAAAATGGGATATCCGGACAAATGGCGTGACCACTCGGCCTTGACAATCAACCGCAACTCATTGGTAGAAAACATCAAGAACATCAGTGTGTGGCATTACCAGTATATGCTCTCCCACTATGGCAAACCTGTGGACCGCACTGAGTGGCAGATGACACCTGAAACTTACAATGCCTATTATGAGCCGACCAACAATGAAATTGTAATTCCTGCCTGCAACCTGATCGTTCCAGGATTTGGCGGCGGTGAACCGGATGATGCTACCTTATACGGTGTTATCGGAGGTTCCACAATGGGTCATGAAATTACTCACGGATTTGATGATGAAGGATGTCAGTACGATGAGAAAGGAAACCTGAATAACTGGTGGTCAAAAGAAGACAGCATACAGTTTGGACAGCGTGCAAAAAAACTGGCAGAGCAGTTTGACAAGTATGTGGTTCTTGACAGCATGCACATCCGAGGAGAAGCCTGTCTGGGTGAAAACATTGCTGACCTGGGTGGAGTGATTATGGGTTATGAAGCATTTAAAAAGACGGAGCAATGGAAGAAGCAGGAGAAAATCAATGGACTCACCCCCGATCAACGTTATTTCCTGGCCTATGCTTATTCCTGGATGCAGCAAAAACGCAACGAGTCGCTTGCCAAGCAAATCATGTCGGATGTTCATGCACCAGCACAATACCGCACAAACGGTCCGCTTTCCAACATCACAGCGTTTTATACTGCGTTTAATCTGAAACCAAGCGACAAGATGTATCGGGAAGAAAAAGATCGTATAAAAATCTGGTAAGCTATTCAGTCGTGCCATAATAATTCTGATATATGAAATTGCACGTTATCAATACCGGTTTGTTCAAGCTCGATGGCGGAGCGATGTTCGGCGTTGTCCCCAAGTCGATCTGGAGTAAAAGCAATCCTCCGGATGCAAACAACATGTGTACCTGGGCCATGCGCTGCCTGCTCGTAGAAGATGGAAAGAGGCTGATGCTTATTGATAATGGGATCGGGGACAAACAGGATCCTAAATTCTTATCGCATTATTTTTTGCACGGAAACGACACCCTTGACCGGTCACTTGAATCCAAAGGGTTTCACCGCAACGACATCACCGATATGTTCCTTACCCATCTGCATTTCGATCATTGTGGAGGAAGCATCCGGTATAACAGCGACCGGACAAAACTGGAAACCGCATTCCCGAATGCCCGATATTGGAGCACTCAATCGCATTGGGAGTGGGCCACCAACCCTAACCCAAGGGAAAAGGCAAGCTTTCTCAAAGAAAATATTCTTCCAATTCAGGAAAGCGGCCAATTGAATTGGATAGAAAAGAAAAGTCCCGTGAATGAACATACCCCCTTGGGTGAAAACATATCTGTTCGTTTTGTAGATGGACATACAGAAGCGATGATGCTTCCGCAAATCCGCTACCAAGGAAAAACCGTCGTTTTTCAGGCCGATCTGCTCCCCTCCACTTCGCATATCCCCCTTCCTTTTGTGATGGCCTACGACACAAGACCGCTGATTACCATGAGTGAAAAGGAGCTTTTCCTGAAGACCGCCGCAGACAATGAATATGTCCTCTTTCTGGAGCATGATTCCGTAACAGAATGTTGTACGGTACAACATACTGAAAAAGGGGTGCGAATCAAGGAAACGTTTTCGCTGGAAAGTTATTTTGGAGTCTAATACTAAGAAGCACCAAAGAGAGAGAAGACCATCTCCTCCATGCCGACGAATAGTCCGTCTTTTCTGATTTCTACGGGAAAGGTATCTACATAATCTGCCAGGCCGGTTCTGGATCTGCCTGTACGCAAATCAAAGGCATAACGGTGCAGAGGGCATACGATCGTTTGTTCGGGAGTACACCAGCCTTTACCGAGAGAGAAGCCATTGTGTGGACAACGGTCGCTCACCGCAAAAAAACCCGCTGTTGTTCGTGCCAGGCAAATTTTTTTCCGGCCAACCAGCATACTTTCTGTTTGATAAAGGGGCAAGTGCTCTTCGGCTTCGGCCAGGGAACCGAATACCTTATGCCAGCGGATTTTTTTTTCGAAGAGCTTAAACACAGATCAGTTTCTAGGAGATGGGAATCCGAGCAACTTGTCTCTAAGGGCTTTCTGAGAATCACTTGCTCCACCATTGAGCTTGATCACATTTGTATGCCTTTCAGCAGTCCCTTTCGGTTCGGCCTCGATGACTATTTGCTCTGTCAGCCGCCGTATACCCAGCTTCACCTTCTCTCCGCTCTTGGCTTTATACACGGGGTCCAGGACTAATTCAAAGTTAAACAGGTTCAATGGAATATCATTCACCGAAACCAGAAAATCGCCTTTTTGAAGACCAAACAGATTAGACGGATCGGCTTTCAAAATAACGAGTTCGTCACGGGACTGATCCACCGCCATTGTAAACTTACCGAACGACCACACCGTGTCTACCCTGGAGGAGTAGTAATTGATACCAAGCTTATTGAAATACTCTTTATAGGGCAATGGTTTATTCGATGTGAGGTAATCCTCGCAAAATGATTTCATTTCAGGAAAGGAAACCGCGGCGATATCATCGAAAAGCGAATCGTCTTTAAACGCTTTGTTCGGGCCATACTTTTCAGAAAGTTTCAACAGTACATCTTTCAGACCCATAGCTCCTTTACTGAGTTCCATCAACTTGACGTCCATCAGGAAAGCCGTTACAGCCCCCTTGTCGAACACATTCATGTAAGCGTCCCGGTTAATTTTCTTGTTCAGATTGCGGCTCATTTCTGTAAGCGGTACATCCGGGTAAGTAAGAGAGCGATCCATTTTTTCGTGAATCACATCCATGAATTCCTCTTGTGTCATTATTGAATCCTTCACCTGCACGAGGTTGGCAATGTATTCCGTCACTCCTTCATACAGCCATAGGTGTTTAGACTGAGGAACATACTTGTAATCGAATGCTTCCAGCTTCTCGCTATGAATATTGAGAGGAGTAAGAATGTGCATAAAACAGTGGGGAATGAATTGTTTGATCACCCCATCGAGGCTATCCGCACGGGCTATTTCCGGCAGGAAATAAAAGGAACAGTAATTATGCTCCATCGCCCCGAACCCACCATATTTAGTAATGGCCATATTATTAGGAGAAGCGAAGTACATGATGAAAGAGTACTCTTTAACAGGAAGCCTTCCGAATTCATCCCGTACTGCTGAAGTAAGCATTATAAGGTAATAGGTTAAAGCCTTTGCTTTTACAATACCATTTTCGGAATAAACGGATATACTGATGTGTGTGCTATCAATATTGAAGCTGGTTGTATCCGGAACGCAATACATAATAGGATTATCTTCCAGCTTATTGTAATTCTCCGCTGCAAAATAATCTTTGGTTGCCGTTCCTTTTCTCCGTGGAAGGGTGGTGGAGGCATATAAAGAGGCTGGCTTTTGAATCAGAAGCTCATATGGCAGGTCTTTATATCCGTCCACATAGCCAAAATACCCGTAATGATTGATCACGATATTCTGGCCTGCTGCTATATTTGTTCCTCCCGGCTGGAAAACATAATTAAACTCTTCGTCAGTCATCGACGGGGATGGTTTTTCCATATCCCAGCTGTCACTGATGTAGTATTCGATCTTCGCTATCTCCTCCTGGTTTTTATTCTTTATCACGAAAACATCTTCTCCTTCTTTTTTGATATCCAGGGAATTTCCCGACTTCGTCAGAACAAGCATATCGGAAACAAAACGGCCAAAGTCCTTCTTGAAATAAGAACCCGGGATATAAGAAGGCATGATGTAATGTATTTCCCGATCGGAAATATGAGGAGGAACGATCGTTACTTTAATGCGATCGTTTGAAATATTATTCAGATCCAACGTGATCAGGTATTTACCCTGTGCATTGGCAAATAGGGCCAGGAATGGAAAAAGGACACAGAAAATGCTTTTCTTCATCGCGGCACAGAGATCATTTGAGCAAGTAAGATACGGAATATCAGGATATGTTTAGATTCCTTCAGAACAGGGTTTTATTCCTGTTTTTCCAGAAAACTCCGAATATTTTTCTCCACCCGGACTAATGTATCAGCCGCGACCTGCTTTTGAAACTTCTCGCCGGTAATATGCTCATACAATTCGATATATCTTTCCGAGATTCCATTGACCACGGTTTCTGTCATTTCAGGAACCTGCTGCCCATCTTTGCCCTGAAATCCATTCTCAATCAACCACTGCCGGACAAATTCTTTTGATAACTGACGTTGTGGTTCTGATTTGCGCTGACGTTCAGCATATCCTTCCAGATAAAAATACCGGGAAGAATCCGGTGTATGAATTTCGTCAATCAGGAAAATTTTGCCATCCTTCTTTCCAAACTCGTATTTCGTATCTACCAGAATCAATCCTCTGGAGGCGGCCATTTCTGTACCGCGCTGGAACAAGGCACGCGTATAGGCTTCGATTTGTTCATAATCGGTTTTAGAAACCAGACCGGTGCGGAGAATTTCCTCTCTGGAGATATCTTCATCATGTCCTACGGAAGCCTTGGTTGTGGGGGTAATGATTGGTTCGGGGAATTTGTCATTCTCTATCATCCCCTCCGGAAGTTTTACGCCGCACAGCATGCGGCCTCCACTTGCATAGGTTCTGGCGGCATGTCCGCTGAGGTAGCCCCGGATAACCATTTCCACTTTAAAAGGCTCACATGCCACACCTACCGTAACCACCGGATCCGGAACGGCTATGACCCAATTGGGAACGATATCGGCAGTGGCTGCCAGAAACTTGGCCGCAATCTGATTCAAGACCTGCCCTTTGTAAGGAATGCCTTTGGGCAATACAACATCGAATGCAGATATCCGGTCGGTCGCCACCATCACGAGCAATTGCTCTCCGAGGGTATATACATCTCTTACCTTCCCCTTATACTTGGAAACCTGGCCAGGGAAATTGAATTCGGTATTCGTCAATACATTTTTCATGTTTTCTAGTTTAGGGCTGATCATATGCGTCGATGATTCGTTTAACTAATTTATGTCGGATGACGTCGTTTGTGTCAAGATATACGATAGCAATTCCTTCGATGTCTGCAATCCGGTTAAGAGCCGGCTGAAGGCCTGAAGGTTGTTGTTTGGGCAAATCCACCTGTGTGAGATCTCCCGTAATCACAAATTTAGCGGAAGGCCCCATTCGGGTCAGAAACATTTTCAACTGGGCACCGGTGGCATTTTGGGCTTCATCCAAAATCACGAACGAGCTGTCCAGTGTACGCCCCCGCATAAACGCGAGCGGTGCTATTTCTACAATTCTGTTTTCAAGGTAGTAATTGAGCTTCTCCGCAGGGATCATATCATAAAGTGCATCATAGAGCGGTTGAAGATAGGGATCGAGCTTTTCTTTCATATCGCCAGGCAAAAAACCCAGATTCTCACCCGCCTCTACAGCCGGTCGGGTAAGAATAATTTTCCGGACCTCTTTGTTTTTCAATGCACGTACGGCAAGCGCAACGGCAGTATATGTTTTACCTGTTCCGGCAGGACCAATTGCGAATACCATGTCGTTTTTCAGGCAACTCTCTACCAACTTAACCTGATTGGGTGTCCTTGCACGGATGGCGAGACCTCCGTTACCGTGAACAAGGACGTCATTCAAGGGAGAATCATTTTCCGCTGTTTCGTCACCTTTGTTCATAATGCGGTCTATAATCGATTCGGTCAGGGTACCGTAGCGGGAATGGTGTTTGATGAATGCATCCATGCTTTTCTCAAACCGCCTTAACTCCTCTTCCTCCCCTTTCACGCGGATATCATGCCCTCTGGCAATCAATTTAAGTTTTGGGAAATACTTTCTGATCTGGTCCAGCTTTGCATCATTGACGCCGTATATCTCAATAGGATCAATCGATCGGATATCAACTACTCGTTCTGCCAATGTTTTTTGCTTTATGAATTTATTAATTTTACAGCGACAAATTAACGTAAATTAGCCTTAATTTGAGATTAAAATTATCAACAGTTTGTCCCACGAATGCCAATCATAACACTTACTTCTGATTTCGGACTGAAAGATCATTACGTAGGTACCGTAAAGGGTTCTATTTATTCTGAACTTCCTGAAGCGCAGGTAGTGGATATCAGCCACCTGATCCCTCCCTGTGATATTCTTCAGGGAGCATATATTTTTTCGAATGCCTGGCCACATTTCCCCAAAGGAACGATTCACATCGTAGCCGTGAATGCTGTAAGTACCGTGGAGCATCCGCATGTAGGTATCTTTTTCCAGGGACATTATTTTATAGGGAATGATAACGGCCTGTTTTCGCTTCTATTCCCCAATCATCCGGAACTGGTTGTGGAATTTAATATCCGCCAGGACAGCAACTCTCTCACATTTCCAACACGTGATATTTTTGTGAAAGCGGCCTGCCACCTGGCAAGAGGAGGCACACTGGAGATACTGGGAAAAAGAAAAGAAAAATTGACCGAGCGAAGCCGGCTCCATCAGCCTCCCGGTGAACTGAGCATACGGGGCAATATTATTTATATCGATTCGGTGGGTAACCTCGTAACAGATATTACCCACCAGCTTTTCAAAGATACCGGTAAGGGCAGAAAATTCACAATTGAAATTGCCGGATACAACATCGACAAAATAGTTACCAAATACTCCGATGTGGTAGACGGAGAGATGCTTGCCTTCTTTAATTCGTCCGGATATCTGGAGATTGCTCAGAATAAAGGAAGCGCGGTAAAGGCCTTAAAAAAAACCATGAATGATAGTATCCGAATCGAATTCCATGCTGACCAGAGTCGTTAAAATGAACTTTCGGTCGGAAGAGGTGGAAACCTTTAAGGCGATATTCGGAGAAATCCGTGAACAGATCAGGCATTTTGACGGATGCATGTATCTGGAGTTGTTTCAACAGCACAACCGGCCTGAACTATTCTTCACGTATAGTGTGTGGAAGAGTGAAACCCATTTGGAAGCGTATCGTCATTCGGAATTGTTTCAAACAACCTGGTCACGGACACGGGCCCTATTTGCTGAAAAAGCCGAAGCCTGGACACTCGACTCACTTATTCGTCTGCCCTGAACCGGATTGACCTTCCGGATCTCCCATGTATTTCAGGATAAGTTTAGAAATTCTGTCAGGTGCCTGACATGGCCGGTTATTTCGTGCATCAAAAAACACAAGCACCACTTCAGCCGTATTCAGCTTCTCCCCTTTCTCATTATAAGTCTCAAATTCAAAATAAATGCGGGCTCCTTCCAGCTTACGTATTATTGTACGAATCGTCAACAGATCATCGTAGTATGCCGGTTTCAAATATTTGACCGAATACGTATATACAGGCAATAAGGTCCCCCCTTCTTCCATCTCCTTATAACTGATTCCCAATTCCCGAAGCGCCTCCACTCGTGCCACTTCAAAATAAGAGGCATAATTCCCATAGTAGACATAACCCATCCGATCAGTCTCCCCATATCGTACACGGATTTGAATTTCAGCTTGCACCATCTTTTAATAGGATTGAACGGAGATTTTCAAAATTTTATTTTCGCTTGAAGATAGTCAAAAACCAATACGGAGAAAAAAAGCTTTTTTCTTTTTTTTAGTGCTTGAATTCCACCTAATGATCGTCCAAAATGCTTATATTGCAAGGGAAGCAGAGGATTTATCGTTTTACACAGTGGAATCAAGCCGGCAATACGGAGTTCAAAAAACCCAAAAAAACAAGTCAAGATCAAATTATCTAAAAAGTCAAGGGCTTCCGAAAAATAATTTAATTTTTTTTTGTTGAAAAGTAAGAGGCCGGTATTTTAATTTGCATACATTTACAACTCGAAAAAAATCATTTGTTCAACATATAAATCCTGGTACCTTGAAAGCAAAATTGGAGAAATCGCATGAAAAAATTTGGGAAAACTGCTTATCAATTATTAAAGACAATGTAAGTACACAAAGTTTTAAAACATGGTTTGAACCAATCCGGGCTGTAAAACTTGCAGCCAATGTGTTGACGATACAAGTACCAAGTCAGTTTTTTTACGAATGGCTCGAAGAGCACTACATCTCCTTACTTAAAAAAACCATCCGCAAAGAATTAGGGACAGAAGGTAAGTTGGAGTACTCCATCATCATGGAGAACAACCATAACAGCACCAAACCCTATACGGTTAAGATCCCTACCTCCAATTCGAGAGACATTAAGAATCCTTCGGTTTCCATGCCGATTGACCTTAACAAAAACACTATTCGTAACCCGTTTATCATTCCCGGGCTTAAGAAGGTGAATGTTGAATCGCAACTCAACCCAAATTACTCCTTTGAGAATTTTGTAGAAGGAGATTGCAACCGTCTGGCACGCTCGGCCGGTTATGCGGTAGCCAACAAACCAGGAGGTACTGCTTTCAACCCGTTGTTGATTTATGGAGGTGTCGGCCTTGGTAAAACACACCTGGCTCACGCCATCGGAATTGAAATCAAAAGGAATTACCCTGGAAAGACTGTACTGTATCTATCATCCGAAAAATTCTGTCACCAGTTCATTGATGCTGTCAAGAATAACAACACGAATGACTTCATTCATTTTTACCAGATGATCGACGTGCTCATCATTGATGATGTGCAGTTCCTTGCCGGAAAAGACAAGACCCAGGATGTGTTTTTCCATATCTTCAACCACCTTCACCAAACAGGAAAACAGCTTGTATTGACAGCCGATAAACCTCCTGTAGAAATGCAGGGCATGGAACAGCGCTTACTTTCCCGTTTTAAATGGGGCCTCAGCGCTGACCTTCAGGTGCCAAGCCTCGAAACCAGGATCGCCATACTTGAAAAGAAATTATATACCGATGGTATTGAACTGCCTAAAGAAGTAGTGGAATACCTGGCATACAGCATCACTACCAATATCCGTGAACTGGAAGGCGCTTTGATATCCTTGCTCGCTCAGGCATCCCTCAATAAAAAAGCCATTACACTCGACCTGGCAAAAAGCATGATTGACAAGTTTGTCAAAAATACTGCCCGGGAAGTATCCATTGATTACATTCAGAAAGTGGTATGCGACTATTTTGACCTTCCGATTGAACTGCTCAAGTCCAAAACACGCAAAAGAGAAGTTGTTCAGGCCCGTCAGATAGCCATGTATTTTGCCAAAAACATGACCAAATCGTCACTCGCTACCATTGGCATGCATTGCGGAGGCAAAGATCACGCTACCGTGCTTCATGCCTGCAGAACTGTCAATAACCTGATGGACACCGATAAACGTTTCAAAGCTTATATTGAAGAGCTGGACAAGAAGCTCAGTATTCAGTAATCGTTTATCCTAAGCATATTAAGGAAAGGAATCAGATGTACTGATTCCTTTTTTTTTAACTTCGTATGACCTCGTGAATATCCTACCTCATATCCATTCCGGCTTCCGAAAATGCCTCGGTCTGCTCCTGCTTGGACTCCTTTTTTCCAGTAATCACCTGCAGGCTCAGACTTATAATTTTAAGACCTATTCACTCGATGATGGGCTTTCTCAATCTGAAATTTCTTGCATATTGGAAGACAGCCGGGGGTATTTGTGGCTTGGGACAACAGGTGGAGGAGTCTGCAAATTTGACGGCAAACAGTTTCAGGCTTTTGAACAGAAAGACGGCTTGTCTGGGCAAATCGTTACAGGAATCACGGAGGATAAAAAAGGAACTATCTGGATCAGCACTACATGGGGTGGAATTTGTTCTTTCAATGGAAAAAAATTCACAACCCTTCCTCAAAGGGACTTTTTTTCCATCGGCTCAATTCGACCATATCTTGATGGATGATCAAAACGGAATCGTCCTCTGCTCCCAGGAAACTGTCGCACTCTTCGATGGGAAACAAATGAAAGTCGTCGATAACGGGAGCTTGTCAACAACAGGCAACCGGATAACCTGTACGTATAAAGATTATCTCGGGAATATCTGGATGGGAAGCCAACAGGGATTGCTGGTACTGAAAGGACAAAAACTCCATGACTACAAAAAAGATTCGATACTTGGTAAAGGCAAAATAATTTCTGTAACGGGTGATGAAGACGGGAATATTTGGTTTGTAAAGGAAAACGGTGCTTTTTACCACATGAATACCCGGGCATCGGCACAATTTGAAGAATTGAAATCCACCCCGATCGACTCTATCAAGCTGCCCAGAGAAACACTTATTTCATCTATCCATACGGATCGTCGCGGGCAGTTCTGGATGACCACTTTTAATGACGGTATATACAAACTGTACAAAGGACAGTTGGCCCATTTTGATCACAACAGCGGCCTTCCGACAAACGATATCAGGAGTATTTACGAAGATCGCTCAGGATGTCTGTGGATTGGTACCAGCGGAGCCGGGCTTGTCCGGTTTATGGATCAGACTTTTACCTACTATGACAACCAGGATGGTTTCAAGGAAGGTGATTTATTCGCTCTCTGTTCCGATCACAACGGAATTATCTGGGCCGGTTCTTCCACTAAAGGACTCTTTAGCTTCGACGGAACAAAATCTGTTTCGTATAGTCACTATCCTGAAATGAAGGGATTCAATGTCAGAGCCCTGTATTGTGATCGTAAAGGGTTATTATGGATCGGAGGAGCCAAAGGTGTTCGCACCTATGATGGACATACCTTCAAACAATTCTCTTTTTCCGGCGATACCGGATTAGTAAATGCCGCCGTATTTACAGAAGACAGCTATGGAAATCTGTGGATAGGTACACGGGGACATGGGGTTTATAAATTCAATGGAAAAACAACCGTACACCTGGGTGCTTCAGAAGGATTGCAAAGTCCATACGTATATTCAATATGTGAAGACAACCTTGGAAACATGTGGTTTGGCACAGGGGTAGACGTATATAAATACGCTCCAAATAAACAATTTCAGATTTTCGGAGGCGAGTCAGGAATCTGCAATCCTTATATCGGCAGCATGGTAAAGGATAAATTCGGCAACCTCTGGATGGGGACGGATCAATGTGTGATGTGGTACAATGGTAAAACCTTCCAGAGCATTACTACCGCCGATGGATTGTCTTCCGGCACCATCTATCTCCTTAACGTAGATGATTACGGCAATATTTGGGTTGGTACAAATAAAGGAGTTGATAAAATTGAACTGAATTCCAACGGACAAATTAAACAGATCAGGAATTTCGGAAAATCCGAAGGTTTTAAAGGTATTGAATGCAATTCCAGGTCGACTTGTCTCGACAACAGTGGAAATCTTTGGTTTGGAACAGTCAAGGGTGCCATCCGGTATAATCCAAATGAAGAACGGGATTTTGGAGAGTTCCCCTCCGTCCACATTTCCAAAGTACGGTTGTTTTACGAAAACACAGATTGGAGTACTTTCAGCGACTCCACCAGTTCGTGGGATTATCTGCCCTGGAATGCGGTCCTTCCTCATGACAAGAACCACATCACTTTCGATTTTGATGCAATCAACAAAACAGCACCTGACAATATCAAATACAGCTTTCTGCTCAGCGGATTTGATAAAGACTGGAGTCCCGAAACAGAAACACCATTTGCAACCTATTCCAATCTTCCCGCCGGACAATACACATTTAAGGTAAAAGCTGCGACCAAAAGGGACGGATGGAACGACACTCCTGCAGAATTTTCTTTCAAAATCAACAGACCATTCTGGGAAACCTGGTGGTTTATCGGACTGGGAATACTATTTGTCGGAGCCTGTTTATCGGCCTATAACAAATTCAGAAAGCAGAAACAAGAAGTACTCAGGGAAGAACTCGAAAAGGTCATCAACCTGAGAACCTCCGAACTGGTTAAACAAAAAGAAGAAAAAGAAGTGCTGCTGAAAGAAATCCATCACCGGGTAAAAAACAACCTGCAGGTGATCAACAGCCTTATCAGCATTCAATCTTCCTTCATTGAAGATCAAAAATCATTGGATGTTTTCGAAGAATGTAAAAACAGGATCAGAGCCATCGCACTTATTCATGAAAAACTATATAATTCAGAAGATTTTGGCCGGATAAACATCAAAGACTATATACAGATGTTGGTTCAGAACATGATTGAAACGTATAACATCGACAAGAAAATATCATTGCTCTTAGACCTTAAAATTGAGTATTTGAACCTGAACACTACCGTACCATTGGGATTGTTGCTAAATGAAATTATTTCCAATTCATTCAAATACGCGTTCGTTGATCAGGAGCGGGGAGAAATTGTCGTCCGGTTGAATACAGCCACCGACATGAACAGTTTCGTATTGATCATTGGCGATAACGGTGGCGGTTATAAAGGTGACCCGTTTGCCGATATTGCTCATCAGTCGTTAGGGTTGGAGCTGGTTAAAATTCTGGCTGAACAACTCAACGGATACATTGAAAAACTCCCTATGGAAGGCACTTATTACAAAATGATCTTCAAGTCACTAAAAAACTAAGACCTTAACCTACTTTCTGATGACACGAATTTTGATGGTTTGCCTGGGCAATATTTGCCGGTCTCCCCTGGCAGAGGAAATTCTCCGCATGAAACTAAAATCTTCTTCTTTAACTGAGGTGAGTGTGGATTCTGCTGGAACCAGCGAATACCACATAGGGGAACACCCCGACAAGCGTTCGACAGCCAATGCACGCAATCATGGAGTAGATATTTCCAGGCATCTGGGGCGGCAGTTTCAAAAAAACGATTTCGACAAGTATGACTTTATTTATGTCATGGATAGCTCCAACTACACCGATGTGATGGCACAAGCCCGGTCGGAGGCTGACAAAGCGAAAGTCGGGCTGCTACTCAATGAACTTCATCCGGGTAAGAACGAATCTGTGCCCGACCCATACTTTGGAGGAGAAGAAGGTTTTGAGCTCGTTTTCAAACTTCTCGACGAGTCATGTACCTGCATTATAAATAAATTACTCACTGAATCCTGAATTGTTATGCCAACAGGCAACCTGTACCTGATTCCCGTTCCGCTTGGAGAAATCGCTCCCGGAAGAATCCTTCCCGAGTACCATTCGGAAGTGATTAATTCGCTTACCGAATTCATTGTGGAAGATCTGCGTACAGCAAGGCGGAATTTGAAAGCAATGGGAATGAAAAGGCCGATTGACACACTTCTTTTTCATGAACTGGGTAAGCATTCGGATGCAACCATTTATTCCTCTTACCTCACTTCCGTTCTGGAAGGTCAGGATATCGGACTCCTTTCCGATGCCGGATGCCCTGGAGTGGCCGACCCGGGAGCAGCTATAGTGAGACTTGCGCACGAAAAAAACATTCGGGTAATTCCATTGGTAGGGCCTTCTTCCATCTTGCTTGCATTAATGGCTTCCGGCTCAAACGGACAACAATTTTGTTTTCATGGCTACCTGCCTATCGGCAGACCAGAGCGTATCAAGAAAATAAAAGAACTTGAACAGACCGTATCGCGATCGGGACAAACCCAACTATTTATTGAAACTCCTTTTCGAAACAATCAATTGCTCGAAGACATCCTGAAAGAAGGGAAAGGCGATTTGTTACTATGCATTGCAACCGATATTACCCTTCCAACTGAATTTATCCGGACTAAAAGGATATCGGAGTGGAAAAAGAACGTCCCTGATCTGAACAAACGGCCTACAGTATTTCTATTCTGCAGTTAAGAGACCGGTACAACTAAACGGTTTCGGGCTTAATTGTCCTGTTTTTGAGGATTGAAGGCATCAGGGCATTCTTATGTTTTTTGATGAATTATACGTACTTTTAGCCTTCTATGAGCCTGAAGCATCGATTAAACCTCATTTGTTTGCTCTTTTGTCTGCTGTTTGGAGCTTTCTGTCAGCTCAAAGCTCAGGCTCCGCTGACTGCAAATCCAGGCCCGAATACGTCAATTTGTCCCAATGGAACCGCTACGATTGGAGGAACTCCGGCAGCAACAGGAGGCAAAGGTGGTACATATACGTATTCCTGGTCACCCGCTTCAGGCCTTTCTTCCACGAGTCTTTCCAATCCAACGGTTAATTTAGGTTCCACACCGTCCATACAATATACACTCACGGTGAAAGATTCGTCAGGAGCCACCAATTCAGCAACCGTAAACGTAGGTTATTACAGTGTGTGGTATGCTCATGCCGGTTCAGATCAGAATTTTTGCGGAGGAGCTCCCGGAGCATCTGCTACCATAGGATTAAATAACCCCGCTGCCGGTCCGACATATTCCTGGACCCCGGTAACAGCACTTGTCACCCCCACTTCCCCCTCACCCACTGCCACACCCACTGTAACAACAACATATACGATGACGGCAACAGAAGGATCGTGCTTGCCAAGAACGGAAACGGTTACCGTCATTGTGCATCAGCCTCCGCCTGTGCATGCCGGATCATGGACCGTCATTCAGGCAGGACAGAAAACAACGCTTCACGGATCCGGTGCCGTTATATACGACTGGATACCATCCAATACGATTACTTATAACGGGTCCGCCAATCCGGATGCGGAACCTTCTGCAACGACAACCTATACCGTTCAGGCAAAAGACCAGTATGGTTGTATTGCTTCTGATACGGTAACCGTATTTGTCTTACAAGACATGAAGGTATTTATATACAATACGTTTACGCCTAATGGAGACGGTAACAACGACACCTGGTTCATAGGCAACATCAATAATTTCCCATCCTGCAAACTGGAAGTATTTAATCGTTATGGCAAATTGGTTTATAGCAAAACCGGTTATAATAATGATTGGGACGGAACCAATTTCGGTGAAAAATTACCTGAAGCCACGTACTATTATATACTTGATTTGGGTGATGGGGTATCTCCTAAATACAAGGGTTCAATAACAATTATCAGATGAGGTTTCGGAATTTCCTTGCGAGTATCTGTGTAGGTTTAGTTGCTTCTCCAGTCCTTGGTCAGCAGCTTCCGAGCTATACCCAATCGTCGAATTATTACATCGCCTACAATCCTGCTTTTACCGGAATCAAAAAAAACATCAATGTGATGCTGGATTACCGAGACCAATGGGACGGTTTTGAAGGAGCACCTGTTACAGAGAGTTTTATGTTAGACAGCCGTATGCTGAAAGGCAAGATTGGCGTTGCAGGAAGCGTAGTGAGCGATGAAACAGGCCCTTATAAAAGAACAGCTTATACCTTCAATTTTGCATATCACATTCATTTTTCCGATGTGGAGTTGTCACTCGGAGCGAATGGAAGTGAAACAAAAACATTTTGGGATTCCCGGCTTGTATCGGTACACAATTCGGGAGATCCTGCGGTAGACCGAAGTGTGTTGGATTACCAATGGACTCCGAATGCCTCTTTTGGTGCCTTGCTTTATAACGACCGTTTTCATTTTGGTGTTTCTGTCATCAATGTAATGGAAGAAAATGCACATTTCTTTAAAAACGATCCGGGTCATAAGGCCAAGCTCACGACGCAGGGCAATTACTATTTCAATGTAGGTTATAATTATTCCGCTAATCCTGAATTTATCTGGGAGAATAATCTGGTTGCCATGTATACAAAGGGTTCTCCTATCAATATAGAATACAACCTGAAACTGAATATCAAAAAGTCTCTCTATGTCGGAACCGATATCCGGCTCGGAGATGCCATTGCCTTGCAAGCAGGATTCCGTTTGATGGATAAAATTCAAATAGGCTATTCCTATGACTTTGTTACATTTCCACTTTCCCGGTTTCAAGCGGGAACTCATGAAATTACCCTCATCTACAAATCAAACATTCAGCCGGATAACAAATATCATCACGCGAATGATTTTCAGCATCAGAAATACTACCTCTTCTGATTACTCCTAACTCAAACACCTTCAACAGATGCCTTCCTTTGACATAGTAAGCAAACTGGACCATCAAACCCTGGATAATGTGCTGAATGTGGCCCGCAAGGAAATTGTGAACCGATTCGACTTCCGCAATTCTAAAACAGAGATCGACTTCAACAAAAAAGACCTGTTGCTATCCCTGCTTACCGAAGATGATATGCGCATGAATTCCATCATTGATGTGATACGGAGCCGAATGGCCAAACAACATATTGATCCTACCTGCATGGATGAAGGCAAAGAAATATACGCCTCAGGTAACATGGTCAAGAAAGATGTGAAGATTAAGGAAGGGATAGACAAAGACGTCGCTCGGAAAATTATCAAGGATATTAAAGACAGTGGTCTCAAAGTGCAGGCCCAGCTCATGGACGACCAGGTACGCGTGACGGGAAAAAAAATTGACGATTTGCAGAAAGTCATTAACCTGGTAAGGCAACAATCTTATCAGCTACCGCTACAGTTTGTCAATATGAAGTGAGTTGAGCCAATCAACTAACAAATTCGGGGCAGAAAAATCAATCCGGCAATAATGACTGCAATCAGAGCTGCCATTAGTACAGCTCCTGCAGCCAAATCTTTTACTTTGCCTGCCAACTCCTGATACTGGGGGGACACCAAATCAGTCAGGTTTTCAATAGACGAGTTGATCATTTCTGCAACAAATACGAGTCCTACCGCCAACACAATTCCAATCCACTCATTTCTTGAAATGCCCAAATAGCATCCCGAGGCGCAAACAAAAAGAGTGGCCATCAGGTGAACCCATGCATTAGAAGGTTTCTGAAAGAAAAAGAACCATCCTTTTGCTGCAAACCGGAAGCTCCCGATAACCTGAAAGAAAAAACTATTTGATTTCTGATCCATTTTCACGTTGCTGAGTAAACACCCGTACCGAATAATAACTAAGCCCTAAAAATAGGGAAAAAGACAATGTCATTCCGCAACTCTGCAGGTGATGAAAAGGATGCAGAAACTGAGCGGAAAGTGATTTCATCAGAGCAAGCGGACGTACGACCAGGTCCCAGCTATTCCAGCGAAGCACACGGCCCACATAAATTCCGAAACTACAGGAAAGCAAGATAACTAACAGCAATAGACGGGACAGCCATTCCGAAAAACTAGCTTGTATGTATCGATGTACCCGAATCATGGAAATCAGACCCAGCAAAAGTCCCGTCCATGCGAAAAGCACTATCAGCAGCGCATCATACCAGAGAGGTACCCCCGTCCGGGGAGACAGGTGTACCAGGTCGGTTAACAAATAAGGGGAATTGGGTAAAAAGAGCAGCCAGCCGCCAAACACAAACGTTGCCAGCCAACGGTTATGTTCGAATTTTTTCAAAGACCGGAAGATCCCTGACAACAGATAAGGTATCCAGGCCAGGAACAAATTCCAGGCAAGAAAAAAATAATAAAAATTCCCGGTCAGAATGACTCTAATCCCCAACATCAGCATTGCAGCCCCGGTGGCCAGTAAAAGCATTTCGCCTGACCGGAAAGGCAGACGCCTCTGCATCCCAGGATCTTTTTTTATTTTTTTAAAATCACTATAACTCATAACTGTCGTTCTTGTAAAATGAATAAATAAATAAATGTGATCAGGAGCGCTGGTCAGAAAAGTCGGAATAACATTCCACTGAATGTATGCCTATCTGTTCTTTCTTTCTCAGCCTTAAAACATATACCACCATGGCCACTAAAAGCATCATCTCACCGGCACCAAACATTTGCCAGTTAAAAGCCAGCGGAATATAATTTCGGATATCAGCAAACAAACCTGCCGTCCCCTCCCCTTGCGCAACCTTCCCTCTCAAGAAAAACAAACAATGCAGGTAATCGGAACAAAAGGAAAAAACAATTGTCAGCGATCCGCAGCCAAGCAACAGCCAATCCGTAATTTTTAATTGGGTGTGATAACCTTTATCCGAATGAATCAAGATCAGAAACGCTAACACAATCATTGTTAAGGAGACGAGGCAGGGCGCCAATACAGGTCCTACCCAGGGAATCGGGATTAGAAATAAAATGTCCCATGTTTGCAAAGATTCCGGCCAGTTGAGCACCAGTTTGAGAAACACATAATAAAACATATCCCAGATAGCAAATGCAAATACAAAATAAGCGAAACGTTGAGAAGGGTTTCTGCCCGCAAGCACACCCGCCCCAACAAGCATGATTACAGTAGCTGCTTCTCTTAAAAATTCAATCAGAGCAATGTCAGGAGGAATAACCGTAAGCGGAAATTGAAAGCCGGCAGGGTAATAGAGTTTCCGAAGGTAAATGACCACCGCACTTTCCAGAAAGCCCATGGCTATACTGAAGATGCCGATCCAAAGCAGGTTCTTATATATCGGTTTCATATCTAAATAATTTTAATTTGGATTTATAAACTGTTTATGTTTTTGACTTGATGCAATAACCGTTGTTTGCTCAGGCAGGTGCTTTGCCAGCCCAGTTTGCTTTGTTCAAACATAAAATCGGCAAGGTGCTGGTGAACGAGTTCTTTAACGGATATATTTTTAACTGTCCGTTCGCTTTCCCCTGCATTCTCAGGCTCCGTCAGACATACCTTTCCCGCAATTTTAGGATCCTGGCAGGCCCGGTATACAGGGAGCAGGGAATTATCTGACAGGGAAAGTAAATACGCATAATCCACATTGCCGCCCCTTGCGATGTTGTATTCGGTGATGAGGTCATCCCAATTAAAAAAAGAAGCTGCCACCAGGGAAACAAAACAAAGCCAGGAATTGATCCTAACCAGGAACATGTTGGTCCGGAGAAAAAACAATTTATAGGTGGTAGTCAGCAGACCGAACACTACCAGCAACAGCCAAACATAAACATCAATACGTTTGTATGTAAGGCTATACTCATGGATGTACATCCCATTCTTAACAGCTCCAGTAAAGACCATGAACAGGTTCTGCGCAACCCAACCGGCAGCAAGAACTACAATAGCTCTTTTTCTACCATAAAAATTAAGTTCTCCACGGAAATAAAACAAAATAAGAGCAATCGCCACCAAAATTGAGAAAACAAGTGTCCCCACCCCCTGGTGGACGAATTCCGAGTAACTGACTCCAGCAGGAAGTCTTCCATCAACAAACAGAAATTTCACATCGAGGAAATTGACGAGCAGCGTAAGCAGATTCAATAAGGAGAATACAATTAAACCGCTCAGGTATTCCTGACTAAAGGGAAGATGCCCGCGGATCCAGCCACCACCGTATCCT
>Ga0206918_1045_pt1 | contig 30658 bp, 23 predicted proteins | sample Alteio_BWOrgHeat_69_FD_152950 | JGI IMG/M metagenome (GOLD analysis project Ga0206918, IMG submission 152950) | Enriched cells from forest soil in Barre Woods Harvard Forest LTER site, Petersham, Massachusetts, United States -... | ecosystem: Environmental > Terrestrial > Soil > Temperate forest >... | reverse complement strand
GAGATTGAAATTAAAAATGAAGTTGGTGAATTTGTTTCAGTTCCCATTCAGGCTCAGTCGGAGTCCTTGCATCAGGTATTATTGAATCTGCTCGTGAACTCCATTCATGCTATCTGCGATTCAATCAGGCCGGACCACCGGGCATTTTATTCGACTGAAGATTCAAGATGAGGGCAAAGATTGGAGTCTTCACGTCGAGGATAGCGGATGTGGAATTTCTGAAAAAAATATCCGCAATTTATTTAAACCATTTTTTACGACCAAGGATATCGGACAGGGCACCGGCCTGGGACTCGCTACGAGTTATCGAATCATTGAGTCTTGGGGCGGAACGATCCAGGCCGTCAGCAAAGAGGGCGTTGGGACCACTTTTCAGGTTTGTCTTCCGAAGGCTTCACGCTAACTGTTTCACTCGGAAGTAGCGGTTTGCCAAGCAGATTTACGGAGCAGCAACCCACAATTTTTCTCGCCAAATCGGGACGTTGTTCCACCAGATAAGTTTGGAAATGGTGTTTTGCCACTCCAGGACCGAGAATCAATATTTCACCGACGTTGAGCAAGTCATTGGAAATTTTTAGGTAAAACTCATTTCCTTTTTCGCGTTGATCGGGGACGTAGTGACGATGAATCAAATCAAGAGACCTGAAACAAAACAAACTCGCCCTTTCACGATCAATCCAAATTGCGAAATTATCCATATGATCCAAGTCTCCCGACTTAGACATTGCAACGCTGAGGCCAAGCCCTAAGTGCTCTAATTCTCGGTTGACGTGAAATTTAGGACCTAATGTCAGTCGATGGGCATCCAGTTGAGCGATTCTGTCTCAATTCTTTGGATCGCGCTAAAAAGAAAGCCGGGGTGGTAAAACCCCGGCCTTGGCGATGGATGTGGATTGAAGGGAAATGTTTTTTGGCGTCAGGTGACTGGGATACCAAAAGGCGACGAAACGCCGATGAGGCGATCTTTTCTCCTTGTGGAAGTGGGGGATGTGAGTTCTTGCGGGTCCATCGGGGCTGAACAAAAGCAAAACATATACCAGAGCGGGGGCAGCCCTGGTCCGGGGTAATGCTAATTTTAAGCTGCTCCTTGAGTTTTGTGCCCCGAACCGGGGAAAAATTGAACCCGGCCTTTCGTGCCCTTTAAGAAAACTTAGTTTTCAACGGTGATACTTCAAGGGTACAAGGGGCACCTATGAAAAATCATCGAAGTCTGATGGAGATCCTCACGTCATTTTTGGATTACTTCATCCATCCAAAAATTTTAAGGTCGAGTAGTTTTATTTTGTTGCGGTCGAGGATCCTTATTTTTTGGATGTTGGTATTTCTCGCCGTGGTGATCAGCAATTACCAACATATTTATTTTTTGGTCGGGCCGTGGCATCCGATGGTGCTGACTTTGGACTATTGTATTCTGCAGGCGTTCACTATTCTGATCGCTTTACGATTCTTTGGGAGCTACCGGGTCGCGTATTATGCGGTGATGCTTTCGCTCTATCTCAATACCCCGGTTGCCGTCATCTACTCGGGAGGGCTCCATTCTCCGATATTGGTTTTTTTTCTTTTTATGCCCCTCGCGACTTTCCAATTAACTAAGTCCTTGAAGCTTTCGTTGATTTGCTTTCTCACCGGATGTTTAGAAGTCTTTTTCGTTTTCTATTTGCAGTGGAGCGGCTGGGATTTTGCGGGAAAGGGGATTATCGAAAATTACTTTCCTCAACTCGCTGGTAATGTGGTGATCACGTCTGTTGGAATTTGGATGATCTTATCGATTTATGTGAACGGCTTGACCCAAGTATCCCGCCAATTCGCGGACGTAGAGCGATTTACGGCGATCATGGATCTCTCCAAAAAAATGGTACATGAGATTGAACCCCCCTTATCTCAGTTGACTGAGCTCTGTGATGCCTTGGTGGAATCGTCGAATTCAATCCAAAAAACGGGCGAGCAGCTGAACCAGATTAACGACGTCGTCTTTCAGCTCTCGGCCCAGATTTCAAGTTTTCGTCGCTTGTATGAATGAATCCCTAAAAAAAGTGTATTTTTTCCCTAGATCGGGGAATTTTTGTACTTCGGGTGTGGTTTCATCTTTAAAAAATCTCTAGTATCGAACGGTCGCTATTTCTTTTTGAATCCAGGTTTTCAAGTGGACGAAAGACATGTATTGATGAATTTCATCATGAAAGTCCGTTCACGTAATCTCATCGACTTATTGCTCTCGGGATTAGATTTTTTCATTCATCCGAAAATTCTGAATTCGGGTAGTTTTATTTTATTGCGGTCCAGAATTATCGCCTTCTGGATGGTGATGGGCACGCCCCTGATTATTAGCATGTTTTTTCACTTCCATGGATTAGTGGGGAAGTGGCACCCGATGATGCTAACCCTATACTATTGTATCTTCGAAATGGTGGTTGTGGTTTCATCGCTCACCCTATTTGGTCGTTATCGCATCGCTCTTTATATGCTGATGGTTTCCTTGTATTTGAATACGCCCGTCATCGTCACTTATTCGGGAGGATTACATTCTCCGAGTTTGGTTTTTTTCCTTTTTATGCCTTTTGGCGTCTTTCAATTGACCAAATCCTTGTCGCTATCTTTGCTTGCCGTGTTGATCGGGGTGTTGGAAGTTCTGATTATTTTTTACCTGCACCTCAGCGGCTGGGATTTTGCTGGGAAGGGAATCATCGAAAATTATTTTCAACAGCATGCCGGCAATGTTTTAATCGTCACGGCGAGTATCTGGGTGGTGACCCTGATTTACTCGAAGAGTCTTGCCCAAGTCTTTCTTCAAATTACGGACGCCGAGCGGTTTAAAACGGTCATGGCTCTATCAGGTCGTTTGGTCCGTGGTTTTGAAAAACCTATTCATGATATTGAAGCAAGTTGTGAGTTGCTGCAGAGTCAGGTGCTTCCAATTGAATCGGTGGCAACGAGTTTGACTGAAATCAATGAGACTATTTTTCAATTGTCGTCAATGGTGTCTGATTTTCGCTTGGCGGGCACGGAAAAAAAGGGGGAATGATGAAGAAGTATTTAGGTTATTTCCTTTTTTTGATTTATCTCTTCATGCCAGTCTTATTGATTCATACGGGTGGTATCGAATCGGGATTTACCTCACTGTATATTTTGATCCCGCTGGGAATTCTCTATCTGACGGGTTCGATGTTATCATCCGCGTTTGGGGTTTTTTTCACAGTCGTGCAAGTGGGATACTTTTATCATATTCATGGTGAAATTCCTTCTTTTACATACAGTGCGAACGATCCGTTTTATCCCCAAGTATTGGTGACCACGACGGTAGTGGGACTAGTGACCTTGCTCATTGCGTGGAAATTTTCGATCAGTTTGGATCGAGCGAACGAGAAGCTCGCAGAATCCCGTAGATTGAGTTCGATTGCTACGATGGCAAATGGTCTTGCCCATGAAGTGAATAATCCCTTGGCGATTCTTTCGATGAGAGCCGCGGTAGCGTTAAAATTGTTGGAAGAACATAAGCATGACAGCCCGGAATTCAAAACGCAAGTCGAGGGCATGAGTAGAGCACTCAAGCGAGTTGCAGATTTGATGCAAAAGCTGAGTTTGATTACGACGATGGAGAAATCTCGCCCGAAGGAACCTTGTGATCTGAAGAAAATTTTAGAAGGTGTCATGACGAAGGATAAAATGACCTTAACGGCAGAATCGGTCATCGTGAACGCTTATCCAGACTTACTGGAAAGGTGTTTTAAGGAGTTGCTGCTGAACGCTGAATACGCGAGTTCAGCGGGTGATGAGTATCCTTGGATTCACCTTCGCTTGAAAGAAAAGGGCTCCCTTGCTGTGCTCACCATTACCAACAGCGGCAGGGGTATTCCCCCCGAAACTCAGAGTAGAATTTTCGATCCCTTTTTCACGACCCGTGCGGTTGGCGAGGGCACCGGGCTTGGCCTGAGTATTTGTCAGGCGATTATTGAAATGCATAACGGAACCATTCGATACAATTCAAAGAGCATCAATCCTCAATTTGTGATTCAGATACCGCTCCTGTGAACTTTTTGCAGAGACAGAATGAACCCTTAAAATAACAAGGTGCGTCTTCTATCTGATATTTAACTCATTTGTATTGGTACAAAAAGTGCTCCACTGAGGCCAGTATCAAAGCGGGAATTGAGGGAGGGGGACCCTATATTTCTGTGTGTTTCAATGCTAAGCCCTCATCTAGACTAACGGCTAGAAAATTGGACAAAGACCTATGAAAACACTTTATCTCTCTCGCAATCCCTCCGCCATTTTAAGTATCACTTTGATTTTAGGATTGGCAGCTTGTAGCAAGACCGCTCCAACATCGGCGATTACCGATGCCAACGTTCGGACGAACCAAACGGCCGTTGATTCCAAGATCTCTGGGATGCGAGTGGTTCGTAACGATGTTCTGACGAATCAGCTGGGTGGTGGTTCGATCTTGAGTGCTGAGACCGGAGACGCTTCCAAGTTCTTAAAAACCTCTACAGTCGTTGATCCACGCACCGTCTTTTCTGGAACATTCCCCACTAAAGATACTCCTATTCTTCCAGTAGATCCGGTCAAAGATACGCTGATCTTGGGATTGCCAATCGGAGTGTTGGGCGAAGAGCGCGTGTTGGGCGGAGTGATCACCGCGGTTTCAAACCACGACGATGAAAATTTAGGAAATTTGAAGCTGACCGATTTTCCGATGCTTCATGGAAAATTGATGTTGGCAGCACTCGATACTAAAACTCCACAGCTCATTTTAGTGGGTTGCGAAAACAAATGTACAGAAGCGTCCCCCCGAGTTCCGATGATCGCGTTTCCAATTACCGCGGTGGACACCCAAAATCAACTCCTCATGATTGATCTTTCCGTGGTGGGTAATGCACTCGATTTAATTTCCATGGAAGATCCCGATGGATCAGGAACAGGAATGAAGACGGTTTCTACGGTGACCAAGACTTTCGACTATTCTTTGCAGACCTTGATTTTTGATGTTGATTCAAAGTTGACGGCGCTCGATGCGAAGAAAAATCCAATGCCAGACACGACGGTCACGGTTCGTTGGTATTTGAAGTCGAGTGCGATCTTCGATCCTTCTTTCATCGCGCGTGATGCGGCTCCAGGTGTGGGATTTTTTATGACCGATACGGCTGCTGGTCCAAAAATTAAGCGCTGGTCCCTTGCTCGTTTCGGCGACAATGGAATCAAATATTATGTGAAACACGTTCCGGTCGAATGGCAGCCAGCATTTGCTTCCAGTTTCGATGAGTGGAACACGAAGCTTTCTCCCATCATTGGGAGAAAAGTTTTTGATTATGAATTTATTCCTGAGGGAGATCCTCGTAATGATCTCTTAGTGACGGGAGACATTCGCTACAACATCGTCGAATGGGACTTAGTGAATAAGGCGACCTACGGTGGCCTCGGGCCGTCCGAAGGAAATGAGTACACAGGCGAGGCGATCAGCGCAAACGTGTTGATTCAAGGTCCGACAGTGATGAGTCTTTATACCGATTGGTACAAGGTTTCAGATCAGGCGAAAAAACTAGCGGTAAGTGGACGCGTGGAAGAAGCTCAGTCTCTCTTGCACGAATACAGTGTTTCCGCAGATGCGCAGATGAAGACTGCCGAGCAACACTCATTCACCTTCAATAAGACCCGTAGTTTTACGATCCATGCGGAGCGCCCTGAATTGGCCGATCCTCTCGCTCAGCGGAATGATTTTGATGACCTTCCACCGAACGTGGATTTCAAGACCTACATGTTCGGATATTTCCACGACATGCTGACGCACGAGCTTGGACACAATCTCGGTCTTCGTCACAATTTCCGAGGAAATATGGGAGCGACCGATACCGGTGCTCCACGTTCTACTTCAAGATCGGTGATGGAATATCTGGGCCGCGACTATCGTTATTTGGATGGCATCGGCGATTACGATTTAATGGCGATCAAATACGGTTATACGAACGTGAAGCCGGATCATCTGGACTGGTTTTGTACCGACGAAGATGGATTTGATCCGAAGAATCCGATCACCTCACCAGAATGTACGTCTGACGACGCGACCAGTGACCCGTTTTCTTTCTTCGAGATGCGTTTTGCAAAAGCACTGACCGATCTCACGGCCCGTGGCCAGAGTTTCAAACCCGTTTGGACTCAAGACGACATGAAGCGTGAGCTCGGCATCGCGATGAAGGGGCTATTGAGCTACTCAATGGTGACCGACAAAAGCGCGATTCTCACCAACTTCTACGGAAAATCGGGCCATCCTGGTGATCTCTCGATGGTGAAGACCTTCGTGCTCGCTCAAGTGAAGGCTCAACTCTGTGATCCGACTCTTGCTCAAACAGTAGCGGAAAAAATTGATCCTGCTGCTCAAAAGTTAACTCAGGATAATATCAGCGCCCTTCGTGAAACCACCTTGAAGTTTTTCAAGGACGCTGGAGTGGATCTCGGCTTCGATACGAACTGCTCTCCAATGAGTGTTCAGTCGATGAACTAGGTCTTTGCCCAAGTGTAAATAAAGTAGAGTCCGACGATCGTGAATACGAGAACGCTGAGTTTCTTGAGGATCTCCGTATTGATCAAGTGTTTTACTTTGTGGCCGATGAGTACCGCGATGGCCGTTACGCTCCAGAGCGCCAGTGTTGCGGCAGTGAAAACCGTCCACAAGGACTCATGAAACTTAGCGGCGAGGGACGCCGTTGCAATCTGGGTGAGGTCGCCCCATTCGGCGATGAAGATCACGACAAAAGATTTCGACACCGTTTTTAGAAATTGGGTGCGCTCCGAAAGAGCAGCGCTCTCATTTTCTATCGTGGTTTCTTCTTCCTCGTGAGCACGCCAAGTGTGAATGGCAAAGGCGATGAAAAGAATACCGGCCGCCAGATGAACCCAATGCTCGGGTAATAAGCCCAGGAGTCCACCAAAGGCAATGGCGATCGCACTTTGAACGACAAAGGCGCCTGCGACGCCGACAAAAATAGCGAAGGGCCGACCTCGAGTAGCCATCAGTAGGGTGGCAAAGGCTGTCTTGTCGGGCAATTCAGCAATGAAGATCACCGAGAAGATAGAGGCGAATAGTTTCCATTCCATGAGTCCATCTTAAAGTAAGTTGATCGGGAATTCTATTCTTAGTTCGGTAAGCACTTCCCATTGACTGAATTTGGCGGATCTGTTTATATCCCGGTGGGGGAAATAATCATGAAAATACTGGGATATCCGCTACGAATTGTTAGTTTCTTGTCTTTAATGGCGATGCCGCTCATCGCCTGTGCCGGCACCGGCGCCAATCTTGAAGTCGTACAGAGTGTGCCCGTCGAAACCACTCTTGCGGTTCCCGGAATTCGCCTCACTCAAGATGTATGGTTGGAGATGATTTCATCTGCGAAACAATCGATCGATCTAGAAGAATTCTACATCGATGAAGAAGCAGGTCAGTCTCTCGAACCAATTGTGAACGCGGTGATCGCAGCTGCGGATCGCGGTGTCCAAGTGAGACTCATCGTAGACTTAAAATTTTATAAAACCTATCCCGATGTTCCGAATCAATTTAGCAAACTCCAAAACATCCAGGTGAAGACGATCGATTTTTCTGCTCTTGGGGGAATTCAGCACGCTAAATTTATCGTCGTGGACCAAAATCACTCCTTCGTCGGAAGCGCTAACTTTGATTGGCTCGCACTCACTCATATTCACGAAGTGGGCTTGAATATCAACGACGATCAAATCGGGTCAGGGCTCGAAACCATTTTTGATCAAGATTGGGAAGCGGGTGCCGTGATCGGTACGCCTCAGTTCGCGATCAATTACCACTCGATGAAACAAAACACCCCTCCGCAAACCAGTGTAGCCAACGCACAACTGGTGGCGTCTCCGATTTCGGATTTACCGAAGGGCATACCCCAAACTTTGAACGCGATTGTGAGCCTTTTGAATAGTGCGAAAACATCGATTAAAATTCAGGTTTACCAGTATTCGACCAAGGGAGATAAAAACACTCACTGGACCGCACTGGATACCGCCATCCGGGCTGCTGCTGCACGAGGCGTTCAAGTGCAGTTGATTGTCGATGCGGTCGCATTGAAAACAGCGAGTCCGGAATTGAAAGCCTTGGCGAGCTCGAAGAACATTCAAGTCCGTAGTGTGGTGGTCCCGCAGTGGTCGGGTGGACCGATTGCATACGCTCGCCTGATCCACAGCAAGTACTTTACCGTCGATGGTGTTTCTGCTTGGGTTGGTACGGAAAATTGGAGTGAAAGTTATTTCACCGGTTGTCGTAATGTCGGCGTGATTCTCCAGTCGTCGGAGATCGCCGGTCAGTTGGGCCAGATTTTTGATCGGGTGTGGACGAGTGCTTACGCCACATCCATGTAAGGTCGTTTAGCTACTCTTCTTAAAAAGTCCGAAGAGGGAGAAGCCCTCGTCTTTTTTCTTGGCGCTCTTTTTCATCGTGTCGATGATGATCGCCTGAAGTTCTTCAATCGTAAATGGTTTCAAGAGCTGAGGTTTGTGATTGGTTTCCGCTCCGGATATCGCAATCAAGGGGATGCCGTTTTTCTTGCACTCCTTTGACAGCTCTGTAAAAGAGACAATTTTATTTCTGAAGTCGCCCAGCACGATGTCGGTCGTGTCCCAGTACATTTCCTTCAGGCTAAACACTTCAGTCACGGTGAAATTACTGCTTTCCATCCGCATTTTCAAAATGTCGGCGAGGTCTTTGTCGTCTTCGAAGATGGCAACTCTTAAGCTCATAAAATCAACGCTCCCTATTGTGCTATAGATATATTCTACGGAATAAATTGGACCTTGTACACGAAATGAGATGAAAAAATCGAATGATCGTGATCCTTTAAATAGTCTTTCATGACACAGATTGTTTTTATTTCGTTTTGTGATTAAATGAATTTCATTTAGCTGTTTAAATTGGGAATGCTAGTGTTTTGAACGAAGGGCAAAATCCCAGAAAGGTTTTTATGATCAGCGTGCGAAAATCCGGGGACCGTGGAAGTTTTAATCATGGTTGGTTGAAGACCAATCATACTTTCAGTTTTTCAGATTATTACGATCCAAAATTCATGGGTTTCAGAGCCCTTCGAGTGATCAATGAAGACTATATTGCCGGGGCCGAAGGATTTCCCACTCATGGACATCGTGATATGGAAATCATCACCTACATCATTAGTGGCGCTTTGGAACATAAAGACACGTTGGGGACTCATTCCACGATTGTTCCGGGAGAAGTTCAATACATGAGTGCAGGAACGGGCATCAAGCATTCCGAATTCAATCATCTGAAAGATCAGGAAACCCATCTGCTTCAAATTTGGATTGTTCCCAATCAAGAAGGCCACACTCCGCGCTATGGTCAGAAATCCTTCCTTCCTCAACTCGCGAAGAAAAAATTTGTGTTGACGGTTTCACCCGACGGCTTCGAGGATTCGATCGCCATTCATCGAGACGCCTATCTTTGGGTGGGGAAACCTAAGTCCAAAGAAGTGATTGAATATTCCATGAAGCCTGGTCGCTTCGCATGGGTACAGCTGGTGAAGGGGAGCATTACTTTGAACGGGACCGTTCTTCAGGCAGGTGATGGCGCTGCACTGAGAGACGAACCTCAATTGAAGATCGTTGCAGCTGGCGCCGGCAGCGACGAGGCAGAATTCCTCTTGTTTGATCTGGACTAGTTCTTTACCCGAGCTGAGAGCTCCGTTGGGAATGTTTTAAGTGGTACGGAGATTGCTCTATACCTGGTATGGAAACCAATATCAATCAAGGCAGTGCGACAGGAATTAAACTCGGAATCAAAAGCCAATTGAAGGCGATCGAAGAGCAGATCGAATCGCTCGCGAAAAAATTGGAGTTGCAGGGCAGTGAGACTGAATCTCACGAGTTGTATGAACTCGGTGAGCAGGTCGAACATTTTTGCGACAAATTGGATGCGAGTGAAGCGGCGACGATTCCTAAAGAGAAGCCTTTCGGGCGTTAAATCCCAAACCCGAGATCCAGCGCTCCACCGACGGAGGATTCCAGTGTGGTCTGGCGGGTTTCCAGTTCTAATCCGCAAAAGAGGCCGCGGAGGGTTCCGTTTTTAACGATGATTTTTCGAACCCATGCGGAAGCGTCTACACCGAAATTTCCAAGTGCCAGTACGGCCATTTGGACTCGCCAACTGAGAGATTCTTCGCTCCCAAACAACTCGGGATCACTTTGCAAAATCGCGTTTACTCCTAGCATCCAAGCATTCTTGGATTCAAACACGAGACCATTTTCACTTACCTTGATGGACGAGCCCAGGTAAGGGCCGAAGTGATAAGCAAGGTGCTGGTTCATTGCCAGAAGGCTTCTACCATAGGTAAACCAAAGCCGAGTCGATGAAACGGAAAAAGGCGTGTCGCTAGGACTCGTCAATTCGGGACGTGCTTTTTCAAAGATAAAACTGCCGCCAGCCGAAAAAAATTGGCGTTGATTTTGGGCATGTTGAAACTCCAAGCCAATTACACTCGGTAAAAAACCACTTCCACTGACTCCTTTGGGATTGGAAGTCGATTCTTTAAACGTTTGCGACTGAAATTGTAGTCCGTACCAAAGGCTTAGGTAATTTTTTTCTGGTGAAGGTAGAGGAATATTGACCGCCGATTGCTCGACAGGTTTCGGCGACGAAGGAGGTGCGGGTGACGGTGTCGGTACCGGCGTCGGAGCGGCGGCGATTTTCATCGTTGGTTTCGGTTCTGGGACTACGACTTCTGGCTCTTCTAATTCGACGATTTGGGGATCGGGTCTCACGTCCACTTTTTCAATCGCGCTGTATTCCCCCACACTTCCATCCTGGGTGATGCCGGCGACCCTGAAGTAGAAGCGAGTTTTTTGAGCGGGAGCGGGAGTTTCAAAACTAAACTCCAACTTTGGAGTTCGCTTTTCCGAAAGGACTTCCTTAAATTCAGGGCTACTGGAGATTTGGATCTGGTATTCAGTCGCCCCGGGACTTTCTTCCCAGGAAAAGTGGATCGACATTTGAGCGGGGGCTTGCGCGGGAGACGCTTCGGCGTTCGGGAAAAATAGATCCCATAAACGGCTCGCCCCGGATTTCTTTGTACTCGGAGGTTTCGCGCGGAGAATTTCGATTTTCGGTTTTTTCAGGCGCGGCGCGGCCAGTTTTTGTGGTTCTGGCGTTCCCAATTTTTCGCCGGCATTGACCGTATTTTTTTCGTCCACGACGACCGTTCCACTTTCGACCACAATTTCGTATCCCTTGGCTCGGTACATTACCCGGAAGACGGCATTGCCCTGAGTGTCTTTGATTTGGACTGCTTCGGCATCTTTTGCTCGGGATAGTTTAATGAAAAACGGCGACGGTCCGGCACTTTTTCTTTTGAATGAGCCCTTCACCAGTCGCGCAACAATTTTGCCGGTCCCACCAGTAATGAGATTGGAAGGTGCCTCCTCAAGAATTAATAAACTATTGGGCTCTACAATCAGTTCGGAATGGTCACTGAAAACCAAGGTTGCTTCGGAATCGTCCATGGTGGCGATTGCGGATTCCCGAAAGAGGTCCATATTCACCACAGGCGCTTCCCAAATGAGAGTGCCAACAGTTTTTTGACGGACCTTATTTTTTCCCGAAACGAATTGCGCAATCGGTTCACCTTGGTTGGAGACTTTGGAATGCAGAGACGCCCCCCAATCATGAAAAAGTAAATACGACTCTACCGAGATCAAGAGCAGGCAAAATAGTGCCGGAAGCCAAAGAATCCGAAGATCACTTTGGGGGGTAGAAGCATTTACTGGCACTTCGGATTGTGTCATCATTTTAAGGTAAGCTCCCTACAAGTATGACAAAAACTGGATTTATTTCAATTCGTTCTAAAATCCTGCTCGTGTTAATCACCGTATTGGTTTCAGCGGTGGGTCTATATCTTTATCTCGCGTCTCAACTCTTTTTTGAAGATAAAAAACTTTTGGTTTATGAACTCAATCAAACTAATGTTCGCACATTGGGTGAAGAAGTGGAGACTTACTTTAAAAGAGTGCTCGATAAACTCCAGATTGTCGCCTCTCTGCACGATCAAGGCTCAAGTGCCTTGTCGGTCGTGCTCCCTCAACTCGCCTCTGAAGATGAAGGATTTTTGAAGGTAGCAGTGATGACCGCCGATGAAACCGGCAACAACTTTAAAACGGATGTGCTGGGCGTATGGCCAAAATCATTGGAACTCGAAAATAAGGATGCGAGTTACCTGGAGCGGCTGAGAACCCAACTGCCGATTCCCTTCGCTAAGGTCATTCAAAATAGTGTTTGGATTCGAAACGCCACGATTGCCCCCGTTGCGGGTGACGAGTCTCCGGGAATCATCACGATCGCTGCGCGGGTGAGTGATCATGAAATTGTTTTTGCCGATTTGAAAATGGATCACGTGCTTTCGTCGTTTTCCCGAAGTGGAATTGCGCAGACCTATTTGATGGATTCGGATGGCTTTGCGCTTGCCGATTCTGATCAGCAAAAAATTGCGACGATGAAAGATCTGAAAACTGATTCTTTGATGGAGGCTGCGTCGGCGTCCAAGCTTCGGTCCGAATTGAAAAGCTTCAATGAAAATGGGACTGCTTATCTCGGATCTTTCTTCCGTTTAGGGATCGCAGGACTGGTTGTCGGTTCGAAAATCCAATCCGGCGAGGCCTTTGCGGCAGCGCAGGTCTTAATGAGAAAATCGATCCTGTATGCTTTGCTCGTGGTGACGGTTGCTTTTTTGATTTCACTCTTTTTATCTCATTCACTTACGGTTCCGATTCGTCGGATGGTGGCGGCGACCCACCGGATTGCTCAAGGCGATTTCAGTGTCGCTTTACCCAGTCGATCGGGGGACGAGCTCGCCTTGCTCTCGACCTCATTCAATTGGATGAGTAAAAAATTGAGTGATTCCCGCGAACAGATTCAGGAGTACAGTCGCGATCTCGAGAAAAAGGTTGCGGAGCGTACTGTTCAATTGGAAGAACAGAATGTGGCGATTAAGGAAGCTCAAGAAGCCTTATTGAGGACGACTCGGCTGGCGAGTGTGGGTGAAATTGCGGGACGCGCGGCTCATGAAGTTTTAAATCCACTGACCAATATTTCGACTCGTCTTGAGAAATTACAACAGCAGTTAAAAACGGAAGAGACTCAGGATCTATCTTTGTTTCTCGAGATCATTACTGCCTGGAAGCAAAGTCTCACCGAAGGTGGTCAGGCCGGACTCCTTCAGTCTTTGTCGGCGCCGAGTAGTGCTCAGGCCGGAAAAAATCTACTGGAAGAGGACCTCGATAATCTCGTCGCCATTGCGTCTGATTTTTCCAAAAGAGGAACGGCCCGCCAAGGCGACCTCGATTTTCTCTTGAAAGAATCACAGCGGATCAACAAAATTGTGAATGGAATGAGACAACTGACCCGCGTGAGCGGTACCACCAAGGCGCTCCCCGCTCATCAGATCATTCAGGAATCGATCTCCACGATGCGAGACGTTTTGGCGAAGCACAAGATTTCAGTTGAAACCGCTTTTTGTTCTGGGGATCCCCTGATTCAAGCGGATTCTGATGAAATGTTACAAATTTTTAGCAACCTCATGAGAAATTCGATGCAGGCGTTTACCGAAAGCAAAGAAGACAAACCCAGTGCTGCGCAGAAAATTGTTTTCTCTACCGTCGTCACGACTTCAGGCGATCAGCGAAAAGTACAAATCCGTGTTTCAGACAATGGACCGGGCATTCCTCCTGAGTTTCAATCCAAGATTTTTGAACCGAGCTTTACGACGAAGAGTATTGATGAGGGAACCGGACTGGGTTTGGCAATCTGTCGACGTTTTGTACGTGCCTATGATGGGGAAATTCTTCTCGAAAAATCTGCCAAAGGGAATACGGTCTTTATGATCGAGCTCCCTGAAGCATCCAACACCGTTGCCGGAGGCGCCGCATGAACAATCGTATTTTGGTCGTCGATGATGAAAAGGATATCGTTCAAGCTTATCTCGATTTGTTGAATCCCACCCGTTCGAGTTCGGTGAAGCATTCGTCGCGGAAAAGCGCTGCAACGACGAAGGCCGAAGAAAAGGCGAGTGTGGCCGAGTATGAAATTTTAAAAGCCTACAGCGGTGAAGAGGCTCTCGCGCTGATGCAATCAGAATACGCGGCTGGACGACGGGTGGTCGGTGGGTTCTTCGATGTGAAACTCGAAGGGGGAATGGATGGACTCCAGCTCATTCGCGAACTCTGGAAGCTGGATCCGGATCTTTTGTGTACGGTCGTGACCGCCTATCATGACCGGAGCGTGGACGACATCGATCAACTCTTCGGATCTCAGTTCAAGGATCAATGGGATTACCTCAATAAACCTTTCACCCAGGCCGAGATTGTTCAAAAGGCGAGGCAGATCGTCGCCTCTTGGAATCGCAAAGAGGAGTTAAAACAGACGCAGGCGCAATTGCTTCATTCGGAGAGGCTCGCGGCGATCGGTCAGGTCGCCAGATCCATCGGACACGAATTTGGAAATATCCTTCTCGCGATCATGGGAAATGCGGATTTGGCGATGCGTTCGACCGATCAGGAAACGACTTATGATCGGCTCAAGACCATCATGCAAACGAGACTTCAGGTGATTGTTCAGGCCGCCGAAAAAGCCTCACTCATTGTTAGAAATCTGAATTCATTTTCCAAAAAAGAATCCACTCGAGCGAGTGCCGATCCGGTTCAGCTCATCACCACGACCCTGAGTTTACTCACGCATGAGATCAGAAAAAATAACGTGGACATCATTCAATCGGTGAAGGCCTGCGGCCCGATCTATGTCAGCGCCCCGGAAGTGGAACAAGTGCTATTGAACCTGATCATCAATGCGATCCATGCGATGCGCACCGGCGGTTCGATTGAGGTGGGTTGTAAGGAAGAATCGGAACAGGTATGGATGTGGGTGAAGGACTCCGGGAGCGGAATTAGGCCCGAGGTGCTACCCTTCATCTTTGATTATGCTTTCACCACTAAAGGTGAAAAAGGGAGTGGTCTTGGACTCGCGATTTCCAAACAGATTCTCGAATCCCATGGCGGAACCCTTTCAGTTGAGACGACCGTAGGAAAGGGAAGTACCTTTACCCTCAAATTACCCAAAGGGGGAGGGTAGATCGTGAATGTAAACGAACTCAGATTTTTAGTCATCGATGATGATTCCATGACCCGAACCACGGTGATCGATTTCCTCAAGTCGAACTCTTGTGAGCATATTACCGAATGTCATAATGGGGCGGAAGGACTGGAAATCATCAAGAATCAGCCGATTGATTTTGTCATTTGTGATTGGGAAATGCCGGTGATGGATGGACTTGAACTGGTGAAAAGGCTTCGTTCGATGGTGGAATATGCGGAACTGCCATTCATGATGATCACGAGTCCGATTAGAAATGAAAACATTAAGATTGAAGACGCAGGTCAGAGTGGAGTGGACGCCTACCTCATCAAACCGTTTCGTTCGCGGATGCTTCTCCAAAAAATCAAAGAAGTGTTGGACGATAAAATACAAAAGAATAAAAAAGCAATCGTGTTGGCCGACGACGATGACATGGTTCGGGATTATGTGGCCGAAGTTTTGAAAGGCATGGGGTACGATCCGGTTTTTCAATTTGCCAAGGCAAGCGATGCCTATCATTTTCTGGAGAAAAACTTTCAAAAAATTGTCCTGGTCATCAGTGATTGGGAAATGCCGGAAATGACGGGGATCGAATTCCTGCATAAGATCCGGATCAATCGTCAGCTTTCGGAAATGCCTTTTATCATGATTACTTCTCAAACCTCGGTGGAACACCTAAAAGTACAAAAGGCGATTCAAGCGGACGTCGATAACTACCTGATGAAGCCCTTTAGCGTCGAGACATTACAGACCAAAATTAAATTGGTGCTAACCCAAGTAAAAGTGGATTTGACGACCAAGCGTGCACTGGAGAATGCGGCGGCGGCGATGGCGGACGCTGATTTAGTCGACGCAGAGAAATATTACCAGCATGCAATCGCTCTGAATCCAAAAAACCCGGAGGGCTCGATTGGCCTCGGGAACGTTGAATTGAAAAGAAGCCGTTTTGAAGAGGCAGTGAAACATTTTAGGGAGGCGATTGCCATCAATCCAAAGGTCGAGCGCCCTCATATTGAACTCGCGCTTGCTTATGAAGGTGCGATGGCACTAGACAAGGCGACCACCTGCCTTCGCGAGGCCCTGAATTGGTGCTCGCCTCAGGACCACGTCTATTATCATCTCGGGCGTTTATTGCATCGACGGGGAAAAAATGATGAAGCAAAAGCGCATTTGGAAAAAGCCTTGGAATTGAATCCTCGCATGGACGAAGCTAAGGAATTGCTGAAAACGCTCACTAAGGAGAAATGAAGATTTTTCAATTTTCGATCACGATGATGTTGGTGTTGTTGCTCGCTGGATCGGCCCAGGCTGGGACCATTGTTGAAGACTTCACCACACTGAATTACGCCGATCTTCAGAACTCGACGGCGGTTTGGAATATCATCGATCATTCTGCGCGCTCCGCCGCTTTTGCCAATGGAGCCGTGGATGCCACTCGCCCGATTAGTTTTGGGGACGGGAGTGACGGGGTAGTGAATTCTTCCACGGGTTTCAATTTCAACACAGACTCACATCCGGCGGGTTACAATTTTCAATCTCTCACGATCAGTGGCGGAGTGATCAATGTGAGTGGTTCTCATCCCTTAATCGTTCGTTCTTTGTCGACGATTACGATTGGGAGTGCAGTGAGTGCGACAGGCTTAGATGGAGATCCCGGAAATATCAGTGGTGCCGCGATTATCGGAAAAGCAGCCAAGACTTGTTCTGCAAAAGGTGGAGACGGCGGATCAGCGGTGGTGGCCGCAGGAAGCAATGGCGCTTTCGGGATTCAATCCGACGGCACCAGTGATGCGACCAGTTCTCCCGGTCTGGGCGAAACCGGAGTGGTTTACAATCCTTCGGTGGAAGCGGGTGGCTCGGTGACTGGCCCTGCTTCGAATGATTTTGAAACCACGCCTGCAGCTAGTTTTATCGGCGGAACCAGTGGTCCCGGTGGCGGCGGATTTTCGGATGGCACGACTAACTTTGCATCCGGTGGCTCAGGCGGTGCGGGAGGCGGAGTCCTCAAGATCGTTTCGGTGGGAGATCTCACTCTGGGAGCGACCTTAGCGAAGGGTGGTAACGGGGGGAATGGAGTCACCATCAACGCGGCTCCTTGTAGCGGCAATGGAAGTGGCGGCAACGGTGGCGTGATTTTTTTGCAGACCTTAGGCACTTTGGTGACTGCACCCGATCCGGATGTTTCGGGTGGAAACTCTGGCGTGAGTAGTTGTTCTCCGGCGAGCATTCAAGGTCTTGCCGGATTTGATCGAGGAGACACGAGCTCCACGAGTGTGCGCCCCGCGTGGGCAACCGGGGCGGGAAGTTTTGATACCGATATTGTGCCACCCACACTTCAATCTTTTGTGCAGAGTAAGGCCTACGATCTTGGAACCCTGAATGTAGGATTTTCTACGGCACCAACGCTGACGATCGTTGCTCCTGCGCCGGGGAGTGCGGTCGCTGCGACATATGCAGCATCGGTGGATGGAAATACTTTTAGTGCGTTCACCTCGGACATCACGACGCTGAGTAATTTAGGTTATCGGTTTTTAAAATTTCGGGTCACCTTCACTAATCCTACAGCAGCGGGTGTGGCACCTAAAATCACGAAGGTCTCGATCCCGTATTCTGAAATGGGGCTAGCGAAACTAGATATCAAGCTTTCTCCAGGTTGCGCGACGATTCAGGATATTAATCAAAAAAACGGCGGAAAAAAACGTCCGACTAATCCGGCCACGGATGTGGAGGGTGCGCTGAGTGCCTTATTTTGGTTTTCGCTCTGGCTCTTTGCTTTTAGATTTCATTCATTCGGCACTTCGCGCGCGCGAAGTGCGAAATGATCCCCGCTTGCTTTTGGAACTGGCTCGCAATGCCATATCGTCATCTTTCGTGTGTCAAGACGCCTTGACGTCATGGCGTCTTGACATATGCCGAGCGGGTCGAAGGGTACCGGATTAATTGGCCAACTGTTTATATAACTTTTGTGCAAAAATGCTGTCGTTACATCCAGCAAATGGCGGGATGCATAGGATTAAAAGCTTAATAACTTTCACCTCTGTAAATCTTGAAACCTTCATCACTATTAAAGTTTTTAATTATTAAATTTAACTGATCACTCTTCAGATCACCCCATGGATTCGGTGATGCTTTGCTCGGCGTATTCCTTGATTGGTATATTTCTTTAAAATAATAATCGACCACCATTTGCACTGTCACATTGTTAGCTAAGTTCTTCAATCTTGTGCCAATTAATTGTTCCTTTAAATTGAAATATTTAATCCATCTAAAATAGACAGAGTTATCACTTAGCTCTTGATCCATTACTTGTTTTTCTCCTGCGGTCATCGTAGCCCACGATTTTCCTTTTAATCCCTCAAGCCTCGGGGCATCCCGGAATTTTTCATAATAATAATCGCTGTCAATTTGATACACTCCGGGAACCGGCACATCCTGACAGAGGATGCTTTTATAATTCGAATGCACTTCTTTCATGGCCGCATCAACTAGACTATTGATATATGGATTTGACATGAAGGAATTCAAAACAAAGTCCATTCCTTGGTAACCATAAATTGGAGTTTTGTATAAATTTATGCCGGTCCGAAATGGCGACACAGTTTCACCTCTTCCAGTGAGCCTAGAGAAACCATTAAAATGCTGAATCCGAAAGGCTGGATCATTTTTACCTGTTGATTGCGTTGCTTGAATATTTCCTGCAAATTTCACTAGTAATTGATTTCTCACTTCTGAGATTGCTGCGGCAGCTTGATCTTGATTGGTGAGTTTTTTTGGAAGTTTCAGACAGCATTGATTTTGACCCGGATGTTCTTTTATATACGAATCAATATTTACTCCGGTGTTTGATGTATCAACACAATAATAAGATTCTCCGTTACTTTGGCTGATTCCATTCAAATCGAATGAACTGACGATTTTCTGGGCAAGCTTCGAATCATTGATCACTCCGCTGCTTACATCGTAGAAGGTTGAAAAAGATTCGAATGAATGTTTTTCTTGAGAACCTACTTCTTTTACATTGCAACCAAGAGCGCTAACAATTCCTATTGGGTCGAGATAAAGATCTTGAATATATTGGGACTGATTTTCAAGAAATGAAATCGCAAGAAAAAAATACGGATCAACGCCGCCAACGATAGCATTACTAATAATTTTTTTAATGATTTGATGTTTAATGGGGTTACATTCCCATTGAATCCAATCCGGATAGCCCAAATATCCCGAATCATGTTTACAGCCAGTAACATATGAGTACGGACCAGCATGAGGGTAATAAATCAAAACATTATCTTTATCGTTGTGAAATGCACTTACTGGAAGATTTCTAATTGTGTTTCTGCAAGCAGACTCTTCAAATGCATTTTTTTCAATTTGTTGACTAAGCTCATCCGAACCGACACTAGAATCTTGATTTATCGAGTGACCTAGATTCAGCAAATTCAACTGTGAATTGAACTGTTCTTCAATATCTTTTTCGCTAATTCCTGCTGCAGTTTGAATTTGCTTTAGTTGTGTTTGACATTTTGCTAAGTGATCATGAAGAGCGTTGATTGTTGTTCTTTTTTGTTCTGTCGATCCCGTAAGGAGCGGCGCGAGTGTATTACTTAATTCGAAACCGGTGAGCGTTTCGGTCATTTGTTTATTGGCATCGCATTTATAAAAAATTGGGTAAGCGAAAGCTGGTGCACTGACCAGCATCGTGATTGTGACAAGAACAATGGCTCGTTTTAGATTGTAGAACATAATAGTTAGATGTTGTTCCAAATGCACAGGAGCGACTCTCCTGTCGTATAAACGGTTCCTTTGTGGCGATATTATATAGTATTTGTGTAAAAAATACAAGACAAAAACACTCAACATTAATTTCGATTGAAATACAATTTTCGAATTAATGATTTTAGTTGATTCGTGAAAATGTCAAAAATTTATGCCGAAATAACGTGAATAAACGCGCCGTCACCTGTGTGCGATTGAAGTCCCAATCAATCAGTTATTTCGTGCATTAAGTCTACGTTATCAACTAGCTCGAGCATCCTATCTTATGGACTAGTTCTCACCGAGTGACGAGCCGATGAATATGCATTTCCTGCCTGGTCATGGCCAGTAATAATATAGGAATAGATTGTATTCGGAGCGAGAGGACTGAAGGTCACCGTGTGAGTAGTGCTGTAGTTAAAATCTTCCGGAACCACGTTTGAGGTAGACGTTCCAGCTCCCCACGATAAGGAAGCGGAAGAAGGTTCGTTCGTGGTCCAAGATACCGTCACGGAAGTACGACCAATCACGTTCGATGAAGTCGCGATCACCGGTGCGGTGGTGTCTACCGTCCAAGTCGTACTTGCACCGCTAGTCTCCGTATTTCCGAGGCTATCCACGGAATAAACTTTGAAGCTGTGTGAACCTTGGGCAAGTCCTGAGATCGAAGCCGGACTACTGCATGCGGCAGCGCTGCCGCCATCCCAGCTACAAAATGAAGTGACCGAGGTTTTATTCGCCGAGAAGGTCACCGACATTTGAGTGGAGTTCGTCAGTGCACCGGATGGTGTGGTGGAAGTGATCGTGGTTTGCGGAGGAGTATTGTCCACAGTCCATGCATACGTTGCTCCCGGGCTCTCTGTATTTCCGACGTTATCGACGGAGTAAACTTTAAAACTATGCGCACCGGATACGAGGCCAGTGGTAGTGGCAGGGCTCGTACATGGAGAAGCGGCACCACCGTCCCAACTGCAGTACGAAGTTGCTGTTGCATCGTTCACCGAGAAGGACACTGACATCTGAGTGGAATTCGTAAGTGAAGCCGATGGTGTGGTGGAAGTGATAGTGGTTTGCGGAGGAGTCAGATCGATCGTCCACGAGAACGCAGCAGGTGCAGAAATATTACCCGCAGTGTCTGTTGCCGTCACCGTAAAGGTGTGCGCACCTTGAGTGAGCATCGATACGGTGTAAGGGCTCGTGCAAGTGCTTGGCGAAGTGCTATCGAGGGCACATTGAAAGGTCGCCGTCTTATTTGCGGAGAAGGTAAATTTAGCGGAAATCGAGTTGGTCGGAGAACTCACGTTGGCCGCAAGACTCACCACTGGCGGAGTCGTGTCTACCGTGAATGAATAACTTGCACCTGGGTTTTCCACATTTCCAATGGCATCAACCGTATAGACACGGAAAGTGTGGGCGCCATTGCTGAGATTGCTCATGCTCACAGGACTGATGCATGGTGCGGGAGTGCTACTATCCCAGCTGCAATAAGAGATTCCATAATTATTGGAAGCAAAGGAAATGGAAATCGTTTTGGAGCTGATCACGGGACCCGTCGGACTCACGGAAGTGATCTGTGTTACAGGAGGAGTGGTGTTGATGCTCCATGAATAACTTGCGCCCGGAGTTTCAGTGTTTCCAGAAGCGTCTACCGAGTACACCTTAAAGCTGTGAGAGCCTTGGGTGAGACCTGAGGTCGAAGCAGGGCTCGTACAAGTCGAAGGAGTGCTTCCGTCCCAGCTACAGTAAGAAGTCGCCGAAGGATCGTTCACCGAAAACGAGACCAACATCTGAGTCGAATTCGTGAGCGTGGCCGACGGTGTAGTAGAAACAACTTTTGTTTGTGGCGGAGTGATGTCGATCGTCCAAGAGAAACTAGCCGATGCTGATTTATTTCCGGCGAGATCAATCGCGAGAACTTGGATTTGATGTGAACCTTCGACGAGACCTGAAATCGCGAGTGGACTTACACAGGTTGAAAAGCCGGCACCATCGAGATTGCATTGAAAGGTTCCGGATTCACTCGAGCTGAAAGAAATTGAATTTGAAGTTTGGCGAGTGATTCCGTTATAGGTCGTACCGGTGATCTGAGCTATCGGTGCGATGGTGTCTACAGTGAATGCATAGGTGATCGTGTTTGCTGGATTTCCAACCGCATCCACTCCGTTGACGATCAGGAGATGGGCTCCTTGACTCAATCCGCTCAAGAGGATCGGGCTTGAAGATTGGTTTAATTCTACGCCATCCAAATTTGAATCGAAAGTAACCGGTTCAGTTGCATTGACATCGAGACTGATCGAAGTCGAAGCCAGGTAAGTGGTTGCAGGAGGAACGGCTGCTCCGAAGCTGATTTGAGGATTGGTAAAGTCCATCGTCCAGTTGACGGTGACGGGAGCGGAAAGATTTCCGGCTCCATCCAATCCTTGAATCACGAGTTGATGAGCTCCCTCTGTGGCCACTGTGGAGACGAACGGAGAAGCACATGCAGTAGGAGTTTGGTTATCGAGGGAGCAGGTGAAGCTCGACGCTTCATTCGATAAAAATTCAACCGAGAGTTGATGCCCGTTGGTGAGACCCGGTGCTGGAACCACATTTCCCAGGCTTACGACTGGCGCGGTGAGGTCGATCAACCATGAATAAGAAACCGCATCTCCGATATTTCCGGCGGCATCAATCGCATGCACGGAAAAGCTGTGGGAACCTTCGGAAAGGGAGTTGCTTGAAAAAGGTGAATTACAGGCGAGAAAGGTGGATTGATCCATCGAACATTCGAAAGAAGCACTTTCGTTGGCACTGAATTGAAATACGGCCTGTACGCTGTTCGTATCTTTATTTGCGCCTTGAACCGAGGTGATGCTCGCCACCGGTGGTGTGAGATCCACAGTCCAGGTATAGTAAGCGGGATTGATGCTGGTATTTCCTGCCGCATCGGTTCCGAGAATATTGAAGGAGTGGACACCTTCGGTCAATCCGGAGTAGGTGATCGGAGATGAGCAAGGCTGATAAGCGGCCCCGTCGAGGGAGCATTGAAACGAATCGCCGGTGGAAAGATCACTTGCCGAAAAATCCACCGTCATGAACGTGGAGTTGCTAATGGGTGCTGAAGGATTCGTGTCGTCGACAATCACATCAAATGGAGTGGTGTCCACAGTCCATTGGTAGTTCGCCGCGGTGGAACTGAGTGAAAAAGAATTGGTAGCAGTGACCTGGAATTGGTGTGAACCATTTCCGAGATTCGACAAAATGATCGGTGAAGTACAGACTGTTGTAGTAGCTCCATCGACACTGCAGTTGAATACCACGCCATTTTGGTCTGAAGCGAAGCTAATGGTTTCGGTCGTTGAATTGGTAAGACTAGCAGTCGGACTTACCGATTGAATAGAAACTTGCGGAGCGACTGGAGTCGGCGTTGGCACCGGTGTTGGTGTCGGAGTTGGAGTGCTAGGAGTCGGTGTCGGATTCGGTGTTGGTGTCGGAGTACTAGGCGTCGACGTAGGATTTGGTGTTGGTGTTGGTGTTGGTGTTGGTGTCGGTGTCGGTGTCGGTGTCGGAACTGGCGTCGGCGTTGGTGTGGAATGACCACAGGAGTCTGATCGCACCGTACCACTGACAACGAGAGACGCTGAAACTATTTTTGCATTTCCGTTGATCCAGATCGTGATTTCTCCACGATTTCTAAAAATGTCTGCAATCGCATCAAAAAAACGCGTTTTGCCCTCGATCATGAGTCGATCGAGACGGGAGTACAAGAATAAATTAGTGTCATCGCGATCCATATCTCGGTCGTGATTGTCGTCGCGGTCGTCTTCATCTTCACGACTTTCATCGCGTTTTAAGTGGAGGATGAGTTTTCCATCGCGATGAACACTTCGGATTCCGTTGAGAGCGATGGAAAGATCTTGTACGGATTGGTGTTTACCAACCACGACAACTTCAAGAATGGTGCTGTCGATGTCATAGAGAGGATCTAAAAAAATTGAAAAATCGGAAATTGGAAAAGTAATCTTATGGTCTTCGGAAATTTTTGTTGGCTGAATGGTTTTAGAAAATGGAATCTCACAGGTTTCGCCGGCCGAAGCCACCGAAGAGAGGAGTATTAAACCGAAGGTCAAAATCGTCTGTCTATAGCTGGCTATAGTCTTCATATTATGTCCTGCCTTACCCTTAATTATACGCTCCGCATTAGCGATAGCTAGGTCTATCTTCTTCATAAAGTCTTTAAAATTCAATAAGTTAACTTAAATAGTTTACATAATTTAACAATTTTTGTAGGGTCTCGAGAGCAATGTTTGAAATTTGTTTCATCGAATCTTTAATTCATCTGCCGATCTACGTTTTGAATTTGCGTCGGGTCCGACACATTTTCAAATCGCTCAGTAGGTATAAAATAATAATAATATCTCAGATTAAAACAGCATCACTGCGGCTTCAGTGCATGTCGGTGATGGTGAACGCAGGAGGCGTTATGATCAATACCAATGGATTGGATGGCCTAGGGTTTATGAGTGAAGCACGAGTGCTCGTGATTGATGGTAATTTTACCTATCGGATTGCCTTGAAGCAGACCGTACTTTCTTTTGGAGCGCATCAAGAGAACGTTGGTGCGGTAAGAAATTTGGCATCGGCGAGGGAAATCATTCAAGAGTTTAATCCGATGATCGTCATTAGCGATCTACAGCTGGAGGATGGAATTGCTACTGACTTATTGAGGGATCAAAATTGGAAGGCTGTTTTGATTTTACTCTGCTCAGACTCGTCTCCGGAAAAGATTGCCAATGCAAAGAGCCTGGGAGTTGAACAGTTTATTTACAAACCGTGCAGCCAAACTCAGATTGGGGATGCACTGAAGATGGTGGAGAGTAAATGCAAATGGACAGCTCATTAAAAAAAGGGAACGGCAGCATCAATATCCTCAACGTGGGGACAAAACTTCTGCGTAAGGATTTGATGGATCAGTATATCCGCACCTTAGGTGATTACAAAACCTACTATGCCGATTCCGTCACTTGGGCCCTGAGAACTATCTCGGAAAAAGAAATTCACATCGTGATCACCGAAACTGATTTGCATGACGGTTCGGCGTTTCGATTGTGTCAGGCCGTGGAGGGAGAGAATCGTCACATTTATTTCGTTTTCGTTAAAGATGAGGATCGCTCGATTGAGGATGTGCGTGGACTCGCCGCGGAAGTGGATGTGCAGGCGGTTCTCACGGCCCCGTTTACCCAGACCCATTTGAAAACCCAAATTGAATATTATAAAAAATGGCGTGAGGAGCAAAAGGAGCCATGGAGATTATTGTTACGTAACGCACGCACTGCGATCCACGCGAAAAATTATGCCGATGCAGAAAAAAACTTCCAAGCGGCAATTCAGGTGGCCCCCAATAATCCGGTACCACTCTATAAAGCAGGTACCTATTACATGGGAAAGCAAGGGCATGTTGATGTAGCTATGCAACTTTTAGAAAAAGCAGTACAGATCACTCCAGATTCGATTCCGGCCACCTCGGCGTTGGGGCTACTTTTTTTTGCAGAGGGCGAATTAAATGCTGCGGAACTCCTGCTGAGAGACGCTCAAAAATGGTCACCACTCAATCCGGATCGTTTGGTCAAAATTGCGCAACTTCATGTGGCATTATCGATGAAGTCTTGCCAGGAGTCGCTGAGACTCGATTTTGAAAATGCGGAGGCACGCATGATTCTCGGAAAGCTTTTGTTATTCAAGAAAGATTACATTCATTCGATTCAAGAGCTCGAACGATCGCTTCCGGCACTCAAAGACGACTTGAGAAACGAAGCTAAAGGTTACATCGCGCTCGCGCGAAAACTCGGAGGCATCCGAAGCGATTAAGCCCACCTGATCCGAAACTAGAATGCGAGATAAAAATCTTTCGTCAGTTCTCGGTAAGCTGAGGAGTAGTCGTGTCGGTCGCCTTCTTCAATGATGATCGTCGATTCCGTATAGCGAAAAGCGGATTTCCGAAAAAGCATGACGTGCCTTTTTTCGTAGCCTCCCTGCGGCTTAGTTTGGACTCGAAGCAGTTCGGCGAGAACCAAGCCATTCTTCTCCGCGATTTTCTGGAATTCCATCGCTTCCTCGGTCGGTAAGACCACATAAAACTCACCATCGGGATGGAGAAGTTTTGCCGCGTTTTTTGCCAAGTCTTCAAAAGGTAGTTGATGGGTATTGCGAGCGATGGAGCGAGAGGTGTTTTGGGCGTGTCCCGCTGAATTAAAAAATGGTGGATTCGTGATGATCATGTCGAAAGGAATCTCGTTTTTGGCGGCAAAATCTTGAAGTGAGGCATGAAAAACTTCAATTCGATCGTTCCAAGGGGAGCGCTCAGCGTTTTCTTTTGCCTGGTCGTGGGCACTCTTGTCGATATCAATTGCGGTAATGCTCGCGCCGCTCTTTTGTGCCATCATCAGCGCAATGACGCCGGTTCCGGTTCCGATGTCTAAAATTCGTTTCGCGTGCCCTGGGCGCGCCCACGCACCAAGAATGACCGCGTCGGTTCCTACTTTGAAGGCGCACTGGTCTTGCTGGATCGTGAATTGCTTAAATTGAAACATGGCTACTGCTGATTAGTTTGCAAAAAAACGAAAAAGAGAAAGCATCGTGTTTCGAGAAGTTCCGAGTGAACCAGTGACGGTACGGATGCTTTTTTGATCGTTGGCCATTGCTAGTGCTCCAAGCTGAGTGCCTACGGTGGTGGTCCAGTCGGCCGCAATCGTAGTTTCAGGAGTAGTGCTGGCAAAGCTTGAAGTGGTGATTGCATCTCCGAGACTGACCGTTCCGGCCTGGATGACCTTTGCTTCGGATAAATTGGCGCATCCAGAGTCTTTGTACCAAGCACGAGTAACGGCAACATTGAGGGTGTTGGCCGGAGTGGTGGTTGCGGAGTCTTTTTGAAATACGGCGGTATCGATCGCATAACCCTGCATTCCATCGGCCTGGGTCATCACACAAGTGGTAGACCAAGAATGAGCGGAGATCAAAGCGGTAAGGATGGCGAGCGTATTCATGGTCGGAACGATATACTAAATGATGCATTTAATCAATTAAATAAGTTTAATGTAATCTTTTGGCTAGCTGATCAATAAAACTTAATTATGTTAGGTGGTTAAAGCTTGCCGCGGATACAGGTATTATCGTCAGATGGCAGAGAGGGGTTGGTGTATTTTAAATACCGGATTTTGGGGGATGAAATAACTGATTGATTGGGACATTAATCCTGTAAAACCTTAGGCGATTTTTGAGCGTTATTTCCTTTAAATTGTGGACCATTACGTAAAATGGTCTACATCCCATATGTCAGTATGTCATGACATACGGAGAAGTGTATCATTGCACACTTCGCGCGCCCGAAGTGCGACAAGTCATTTACCGGAAATATCTCCGCAATTTTTTCTCGCAAAAATACAGGATAGATTGGCCATTTAATCCTGTTCGCTCATAGACCTATTTTCGGGGTGCGTGTCACACAAATGGATGCTCAATTCACGATGTATGTCACGACGCCATGACGTCAAGGCGTCATGACACACGAAAGATTATAGTGGCATTGCGAGTAGTTCCGAAATCAAGCGAGTATCATTTCGCACTTCGCGCGCGCGAAGTTGCATGTCGGTACCGCGAAATAAAAAAAGCCGTAATCCTCGCGAGAGAGATTACGGCTTTTGAATTTATAACACCTATTTCCTATTTGATTCGATCTTCACGCTTCACCGAGCGTAAGTTCAACTGAAGAACTTTTTTGCGCATGCGCACGTTCTTCGGAGTCACTTCGATCCATTCATCCTCGTCGATCCACTCCAGACAACGCTCGAGAGACATGTCCCGGATACCGGCTAGGGTAACGAGTACTTCGGTGTGGGCGGAACGAATGTTCGTGAGTTTCTTTTCCTTACAAGGATTCACGTTCATGTCGTTTTCTTTCGCGTTTTCACCGATAATCATTCCTTCGTATACTTTTACGCCTGGCTTGATGAACAGCATTCCGCGTTCTTCCAACGTCAAGAGAGCGTATTCGATGGAAGATCCCAAACGATCGGAAATCAATGCACCCGTCAAACGGTGAGCAATCTCACCTTTGTGTGGGAAGTAATCGATCAAATAAGAGCTGAATAGTCCTTCACCACGAGTGGCAGTGAGGTAGCGGGAACGAATTCCCAAAAGACCGCGAGCTGGAATGTCGAACTCCAAACGAACGCGTTGCTTACCGATGTTCTCAGTATGAGGCATGGTTTCGTATTTCACGAGCGTGCCTTTACGTTCCTGGAAAATACGGGTCACATCGGACGAAAATTCTTCTGGAAGATCGAGAACCGCTTTTTCAAATGGCTCCAAACGAGATCCGTCTTCGGCTTGTTTATAGAGAACGAGTGGTTTACCCACCATGAATTCATAACCTTCGCGTCTCATCTGTTCGATCAAGATCGCGAATTGCAATTCGCCTCGACCCAAAATACGGAACTGATCGGAAGTCTCCACATCTTCGAAACGAAGAGCCACGTTGTGACGAACTTCTTTGAGTAGCCGTTCACGCAATTTACGGGATTGAATTGCTTCACCTTCCTGGCCGGAGAGCGGAGATGTGTTTACGGAGAAAAGCATCGCGAGAGTTGGTTTTTCCACGATGATGCGCGGAAGTGGAGGAATGTCGTTACTAGTACTGATCGTGTCGCCGATTTCTACGGTTTCGTTACCCGCGATCACACCGATGTCACCTGCAAATAATTCAGCAACTTCGGTTTGTTTCAAGCCGATGTAGGTGAAGACTTGGGTTACGGTGAAAGCTTCAGTGACGGGAACACCAGTGATCGGGTGCACCCCACGACGGAATAATTTTTGGTTTTTCTTTACCGATCCGCTGATCACCTTACCGATAGTCAAACGACCCACGTATTCAGAATAAGAAAGATTCGACACGAGCATCTGGAATTCTTTGCTTTCCACTACTTTGGGAGCTGGAATCGTGTCGACCATCAATTTGAAAAGAGGCTCAAGAGTTCCAGTCTTTTCTTTTGCTAAAAGAGGTTTGATGTCGTCGAAGTTGGTGGTGCACCAGCCGTGTCTCGCGGCCGCGTACACGATCGGGAAATCACATTGGTCTTCACTGGCGCCCAATTCCAGGAACAAATCAAAGGCAGCATTCACCACTTCGTGAATGCGGGTACCATCAGAGCATTCGGGGCGATCCACCTTGTTGATCACGAGAATGATCTTATGGCCTTTTGCGAGGGCCTTTTGGAGCACGAAACGGGTTTGTGGAAGTGGGCCTTCGGCCGCGTCGACGAGGAGCAGGGCTCCATCGACCATTCCCATGATCCGCTCTACCTCACCACCGAAATCGGCGTGACCAGGTGTGTCAACAATGTTAACTTTAGTGTCGCCAACCATGATGGATGTATTTTTTGAAAGAATCGTAATCCCGCGTTCGCGCTCTAAATCTCCGGAATCCATGACCCGATCCGTAGTGGCTTGGTGGGATTGAAATGTGTTAGATTGGCGCAAAAGATGGTCAACTAGCGTTGTTTTACCATGATCGACGTGCGCAATGATACAAGCGTTACGAATATTCAGACTCATATAAAGATACCTGGGGTTCCAATTTTTTGGGTTGCGTTTTGAAGACAATATAGGTAAATCTTCAATCTCTGTACATAATTATTGCAGATACCCACGATTAATTAGTTTTTAATTATAGTGGCACACAACTTTATCAAAGGACGACGATCATGGCACGCGTATGTGATTTAACAGGAACTAAAACTTTCAGCGGTAACAAAGTTTCTCACTCAAACATTAAAACCCGCACTAAGTGGCTACCGAATTTGCACGACAAGCGTTTCATGATCCCAGAGCTTTCCAAGGTCGTGACTTTTAAACTTTCTACTCGTGCGATTCGTACGACTGATAAGCTCGGCGGAATTTCCCCAGCGATCATGAAAGCAAAAGACGAAAAACTCAGCCCAATGGCAATGAAGTTGAAGCGCGAAATCAAAAAAGCTCGCACTGCAATTTCTGCTGGTAAGAAAAAAGTTGCAACGATGGCGTAATTGCCTCGGCAGCTTTTCACGGCGAAAAGAAACCCGAAAAGATTTATTCTGGTAACAGAGTGAAGATTTATAAACCCAGGTGGGGTAACTCACCTGGGTTTTTTTATTGCCGTCACTGCCGTCACTGCCGTCACTGGCGCCACCGCAGCGACGATCTATAAAAACCTCACTGGATGGACTAAAAGCACGACGAACGCAAACGAACTCGAATTCGAATTGCCATGGACTCAAACCTGGGGCACCGACAAGCCTGTCGTCTGCAATCTTACGACCTACGTTCGTTACGATTCAGTGAAAAACATTCTCACTTTAGATATGACCGAAGCCCAACAGCAGATGTCCACCTGCGAGAAATAGGTTCTTCATCAAACTGTCTTCATCCACTCGTACAATTCGTAATGGTCTTTCCCCATTCCCAGTTTTTCATAAACTTTTTTAGCGTGAGTGTTTGTTTTATCTACGTACAAACGAAGCCCCCGATAACTCGGTGAAGACTGAACCATTTGTTTCAGATATTCATACATCTTTGGATAAACTCCTTGCCCACGATGCTCCGGCAAAACATATACGGAATGAATCCACAACACTTTCCCATTCCGCCAGTCGCTCCATTCGGGGAGGGTGAGTAGACAGGCAACAAGTTTTTCCTTCCGCGTATGCTCGTCGAACTCACTTGCCACGAAATAATCTCCAAGGGAAGCATCCGCGA